>Ga0315291_10000429_pt1 | contig 55416 bp, 45 predicted proteins | sample YL17G12_20_MG_FD_203070 | JGI IMG/M metagenome (GOLD analysis project Ga0315291, IMG submission 203070) | Sediment microbial communities from Yellowstone Lake, YNP, Wyoming, USA - YL17G12_20 | ecosystem: Environmental > Aquatic > Freshwater > Lake > Sediment | place: USA: Wyoming | collected... | reverse complement strand
GTTCGCTCGCCATCCTTGTAGAGCCCGTTGTACGACGCCGGCCCCCAATATGTGAAATAGCTGATCCCGCGCCCGCCATAGGCGAGCGTCGTGTACACCAGCCAGCGCAGCTCGCTCGCATTAGGCATCCGCCATGCGTCCACGACCGTGGACGTCTGCACGATGTTGAGGAACGGCAGCTTGGCGCCGAATGCGGCATCGCGGATCATCGCGAGATTGAGGAAATACTGCTCGCCGTCCTGGTCCTTGAAGAAGTGGTAGTGGTCGTAGCTTATGAGCTGCGGCTTGACGGTTTCGATGAATTGGCGCAGGTGCTCGCGGTAGGCGGTCACCGTGTCGCCCTCGGTGCCCAATTGCTCGTTGTTGGCGTAGGTGGGGAAGAGGTTGATGTAGGCAAGGTGCGCCGGGTCGCGCTCGCGCAGGTACGCCACCAAGCGCCCCAGGGCGGGAAAGTCGCCGGCGCTCGGCTCGTCGCGCAGGAAGTACGCCTCCAGCGCCGGGTGATTCCTGACGCGGCTGATCAGGGCATCCAGTTTGACCTTCTGCGTCGGGTCGTCGAGCGCTGCCGGCGTCAGCAGCGGGTCCTGCAGCATGGCGCGCAGACCGTGGCTGGCGGCGACGTCGAGGCCATCCTCGGGCGTCCAGGTCATGGTGTAGTGCTCGGCCGCCACTCGCGCCAGCGCTTCGTCGGTCGCCGGGGGCGGGCACCAGAACGTGACCATGATGCGATCCGGCTTCCACCCCATGGCCCCACAGGCATAGCCGACAGACAGACACAGCAATGCTAACACGAGAACGCACCGAGCTGTCATGGTCATCTCCTCTGTCAAGATTGGCCGGACCGCGCCTGGCACGATTTCGCCCGGCAGGAGCCAAGCTCCTGCCCTGCGAATAGCGTCGTGCGGAGGGGTCACGTGCAGGATCGCATATACTTTATTGCCCAGCACAAGCTTTTCGGCGTGATCCGCGCCGATTCGATGGAGCAGGCGCTGATGGCAGCGCGCGCGGCGCACCGCGGCGGGCTGCGGCTGATCGAGGTCACGTTCTCGGTGCCGGACGCGCCGCAGGCGATATCGCTGCTGCGCGATGAGCTGCCGGGTTCGATGGTCGGCGCGGGCACGGTGCTGCGCGTCGAGCAGGCGCGCGCCGCCGCCGAGGCCGGCGCTGAGTTCGTCGTCGCGCCCGACACCAACCCCGAGGTGGTTCGTTTCTGTAGGGACCGCGGCGTCCTGGCGTGCCCCGGCGCCGCCACGCCGACCGAGATCATGACCGCCCTGCGCCTGGGCGCGGACCTGGTCAAGGTGTTTCCGGCGGGATTGCTCGGCGGGCCGGCATACCTGAGGGCGCTGCGCGAGCCGCTGGCCGCAGCGGGGCTGGTTGCGATGGAGGGACACAGCCGAGGGCCCTTCGACGGGCTCAGAGCCTGCCCTGAGTGCAGCGAAGGGGTAAACTCGCTGTGCCACATGGGCGAGCCGCCGGCGGGGGTGCGGCTGGTGGCGACGGGCGGCGTGAGCGCCGAAAACGCTGCGGAGTACCTGGCCGCCGGCGCGTTTGCCGTGGGCATGGGCGGCGAGATATTCCCGCGGGCGGCGCTGGCCACCGGCGACGTCGATGCGGTGGAACGCGCCGCGCGCGAGTGCGTGGCGGCGGTGGCCACGTGAGGCCTGACCTGACGCGTGGTGACGGAAGCAAACGGATGCCGCCCGGAAAACGCGCCGGCCGGCCCGGGAGCCGCTCCAAGCGCTGCACGCGCGGACTTTCGTCGCTAGGCACTACTCCGGGCCGGTCTGCGCCAGCCAGGGCAAGTGCTTGCGCACCTCGGCCAGCTTCGGCAGTGAGGCCACCGCGCCGCGCCCGCGAAGCTTGAGCCCCGCCACCACCACGCCGATGCTCGCGGCGTTGGCCGGACTGTCTCCGCGGCACAGGCCGGCCAGGAAGCCCCCCGCGAAGGCGTCACCCGCGCCCGTGCTGTCCACCGTCATCGGCGGGCGGTGGGCCGGCACCCGCGTGATGCTCCGTCCGTCGCTCACCAGGCAGCCCTGCTTGCCGAGCTTGATGGCCACGATCTTGACGCCGCGGTCGTGGAAACAGCTCGCCGCCTGCTCGGGGTCCTCGATCCCGATGAGCTGCTGCATCTCGACCGCACTCGGCAGGATCACGTCCACCAGCGGCAGCACCTCCGTCAATGCAGCGCGCGCCTGCTCCAGGTTGCACAGCTTGAGACGCAGGTTGGGGTCGAAGGAGGTCATCACTCCCGCCTGCCGGGCGGTTTCGAAGGCCCGCTTCACCGCGGCGCGGCAGGACGGGGACAGGGCCTGGGTGATGCCCGAGGAGTGGACGATCTTAGCGGAGGCGACGCGGCCCGCATCTATGTCGTCGGGGCCGAGGCGGCTGGCAGCGCTGCCCGCGCGGTAGTAAGTGAACTCGCGCTCGCCGCCCTCGAGCAGGGAGATGAAGTAAATGCCGTTGAAGCCGTCAACCACCGGCGCGTGGGTGGTGTCGATGCCCTCTCGTTGGAAAGCTTCGACCAGGTCAGGCGCGAACGGGTCGTCGCCGACGCGCGTGATGTAGGCGCAGCGACAGCCCAGGCGCGCGGCGGCGACCAGCAGGTTGAGGGTGTCGCCGCCGAAGGCGCGCGTGAAGGAACGCGCCCGCGCCATGGGGCCGTCGCAGAAGAACTCGACCATGCACTCGCCGATGGATACGATGTCCGGCACGTCCCCGCGGTTCGTCGCGGGCTGCCGCGACTCCTGTCGCCCGGGAGGACCGCAACCGGCAAGGGCGAAGGGTATCATCGTGCGAGGGCGCGGAGAGCGCCCCAGCCGGGAGGATGGAAGATGCGCGCGATGCTGACATTGGCGGTTATGGTGTGTCTGGTTATGACGGCCCTGGCGCTGCCGGCTGCGGCAGCGCTGATGGCGGGAGCGGCGAGGGTTGACATCACGCCCGACGTGCAGGCTATGGCGCCGGTGGTGCAGGGCGGCTACGGCGCCCGCATGGGAAAGCCGGCGGTCGGGGTGCACGACCCCGTGTATGCGCGGGCGCTGGCGATCTCCGACGGCGAGAGGCGGGTGTGCCTCGTGGGCATGGACCTCACGGGTGTCCCCGACAACCTGCACCGCGACCTGGTGCAGCGGTTGGGCGGCGAGCTGGGGCTGGATTACGGGTCGCTGCTCATCGTCGCCACTCACACGCATTCCTCGCAGGGCAACATGAGTCCGGCGCCCCCGTTTATCGCCGCGATCTTCGGGCCGTACAATGAGAAGCTCTACAACTTCGTCGCCGACCGCGCCGAGCAGGCCGTGCGCGGGGCCATCGCCGGCATGCGGCCGGCCGTGATCGGCGTCGCCGCGCGCGAGCTGCCTGGATTCAACCACAACCGCCGCGGCGAGGAAGGCAGCACCATCACCGACGACGAGATGACGGTGCTCTATGCGAAGACGCCGGCGGGCGAACCGATCGGCATGGCCGTGTTCTACGCCGCGCACGCGACGGTCATGGACTCGGACAACATGCTCATCTCGGGCGACTGGCCGGGGGCGATGGAGCGAGCCATCGAGTTCGCGATGCCGGGCGTGGTGGCGCTGCACATCAATGGGGCGGAGGGCGATCAGGCGCCTTCCACCAAGTACGGGAGCACCTACGCCTCGGTGCAGTTCTACGGCGCCGACCTGGCGCGCAATGCGGTGGAGCTGGCGCAGTCGGGGCAGGGGAAATCGGACGTGCGGGTTGCGTCGGCGTGGAAGGACCTGCAGTTGCCCAAACCGCAGCTCTCGCCCGCGTTCATGGAGAGCATCGCCAAGGAGTACAACCTCAGCGATAAGGTGGCCGAGGCCCTCATCGCCCAGTTGGCGGTCAGCAGCATCCCGATCTCCGCGCTGCGCGTCGGCGACCTGGTGGTGGCGGCGATTCCGGGTGAGGCGATCTGCGAGCTGGGGCTCGACGTGAAGCGGCGCGCGAAGTCCGCGGGCGCTGAGCACGCCGCCGTCGCCGGCCTCGCCGGGCGTGACGTGAGCTATATCCTCAGCGAGGAGCAGTACAACCGCGGCGGGTACGAGGCCGCCATGTCCTTCTACGGCCCGAAGCTCGGGGAACAGGTGGTGAGCGCCCTCACCGGGCTGATGAGCAATGTCTGCGGCCAGGCCCCGGCGGCCCAGTAGGTCGCGCGGCGGGGGCTATCACCCCCGCCTTGACCCTCTCCCTCGGGAGAGGAACCCTTTGGCCGCACCAACGGCTGGCGGTCACAGGTGGCGCAGATTTTCAATCTGCGAACCAGATGGCAGGATGCAATCCTGCCCCACTGCGGCGGCGCGCGCTGGCGCCGCCCGGCGCGCCAGCGGCATCCCCTTGTGTCGATTTCCGCACCAAGGGGAACCATCTCACGCTCCGTCACAGCAGCCACATGTGGAACGCTCCTCACAGTGCGCAAACACGCAACCGCAGCGCTGCTTGCGCACCAACATTCGACCACAGGGCATGACGATGGCGGTGCTGCGCAATATCGCCAGATCCGTCGGTCTTGCGAAGCGACCTGGGCGCAACGGCGGGCGCCGAGCAGCGCCGCGGCGCTCCCCCCGGCGCGTGCCGTCGAAGGCCGGCGCGGCTGTGACGGCGGTGCGGCCCGACGGAGCGGACGCCGAGCACCGCGAGCGCGCGCGGTCCGAGAAGCTGGCAGCGGTGGGCCTGCTCGCCGCCGGCGCCATGCACGAGATCAACAACCCCCTCAGCGCCATCATTGCCTATGCGCAGTTTCTGCTCAAGGGCGACCTGACTGACGCTCAGCGCGCCGACGTCGAGCGCATCGCGGGCGAGGCGCTGCGCGCCTCGCGCATCGTGCACAACCTGTTGACCTTCGCCCACCCCATGCGCCCCCAGAAGATTCTGCTCGATGTCAACGACGCGGTGGGGCGGGCGCTCGACCTGCGCAGCCGCCAACTTGCCGCAGACCACATCGCCGTGCACACCGATTTCCGCGCGGAGCTGCCGCCCGTCGAGGCCGACGCCTACCAGATCGAGCAGGTGTTCGTCAACGTCATCAACAACGCGCGCGATGCGATGCTGGCGGTGGGCGGAGACCGCCTGCTGACGGTTGCCACCGCGGCCTGTGACACGCGCGTCCTCGTCAGCTTCGACGATACGGGTCCCGGCATCCCGGAGGAAATCGTGAGCCGAGTTTTCGATCCCTTCTTCACCACCAAAGATCAGGCGCGCGGCACCGGCCTGGGCCTCGCCGTGTGCTATGGCATCATGCGCGAACATGGCGGTTGCATCACCGCCCACAACCTGGCGCGTCGCGGCGCGCGCTTCGTCGTCGAACTGCCCGCGGCGGCGGAGGCCTCGCATGGGCGCTGACCCGGCCCCTCAACCGATAGAACCGGAAGCCGTGCTCGTGGTAGATGACGAGCCGTCGGTCTGCGACGTGCTCGCGCGCTCCGTCGAGCTCGCGGGCCATCCATCGGAGACGGCCGGCAGCGGCGACGAGGCTATCGCCGCCGTACGCAGCCGGCCGTTTGCGCTCGTGCTTGACGACATCCGCATGCCGGGGATGGACGGTGTGGCGCTGCTGCGGCACATCGTCTCGGAATCCCCACGCACGGCCGTCATCATGGTTACCGCGGTGCTGGACGTGGAGGTCGCGATAAAGTCCATACACCTGGGAGCCGAGGACTACGTGGTCAAGCCGTTCGACGTGGACGACCTCGTGCAGCGCATCGAGCGTACGCTGGCCCGGCGGCGCCAGCGCATGGATGAGGAGCAGCAACGGGCACAACTGGAACGCGAAGTGGCGGAGCGCACCTCGGACGCGCGCCGGGTGTTCTTGGGGGCGGTGCAATCGCTCGCAGCCGCGCTCGACGCGCGCGACGGCTACACCCACGGCCACTCGCAGCGGGTGACGGCGCTCGCGGTGGCGCTGGCCGAACGCTTGGGGCTGCCCCAAGCCGCGGTCGAGCAGATTCGTGTGGCGGGCATGCTGCACGACATCGGCAAGATCGGCATCCGCGAGTCTGTGCTCAACAAGGCGGAGACGCTGACCACGGAAGAGTACGTGCACATCCAGACCCACCCGGTGGTCGCGCAGAACATACTGCAGCCGATCCTGTGGGACCCGGAGACGGTGCGGCTGATTCGCTCGCACCACGAGCGCTGCGACGGCGCCGGCTACCCTGACGGGCTGGCGGGCGCGGAGATCCCCCTGGGCGCGCGCATCCTGGCGGTCGCGGATGCGTTCGACGCCATGACCAGCCGGCGACCGTATCGCGATCCCATGACCACGGGGCGCGCGCTGGAGGTGCTGCGCGCGGGGCGAGGAAAACAGTGGGACCCCGAGGTGGTTGACGAGCTTCACCGCCTCCCTCACGACCTGCCGGGGCAAGTCGCCGCCGCCCTCGAATAGCCCCTGGCGGGCGCGCGCGTCACCGCGCCGGTCCAGCCCGCGGCGCCGTTCCCCCCACCGTGCCGCCGAGGCGTCATCCGGCCGGGCCTTTGCCCGCTTTCAAGCCTCTTCGCGCGGGCTGCGGACCGCCGCCTTATTTCCGACTTGGCGGCAGGAGTTTAGCGGCGCAGACGCGAACTAGTCCCAGAAACAGTCCGGGATTAGCCCGGGAGTCTTACCTTATCAGGTGGTTGCCTGCTGATGGCCCAGGCTTTCTACTGGCAACGCGAGATCGAATGCATGCCGCGGGCGGACCTGGAGAAGCTGCAGGGCGCCCGGCTGCGCAAGGTGGTGGCGGCGGCAACGGAGCGCGTGCCGCTGTACCGCGAGCGGCTCACCCAGGCGGGGGTAACAGCCGACGACATAAACTCGCTCGACGACCTGCGGCGCTTGCCCTTCACTGTCAAGGACGACCTGCGCGACACCTTCCCTTACGGCATGTTCGCGGTGCCCATGGAGCAGGTAGTGCGCATCCATGCCTCCTCGGGCACCACGGGTAAGCAGACGGTGGTCGGCTACACGCGCCACGACATCGGGGTGTGGGCGGAGGTCATCGCGCGCACCCTGGCGGCGGGGGGCACCACGGCGGCCGATATCGTGCACAACGCTTACGGCTATGGCCTGTTCACCGGCGGCCTGGGGCTGCACTACGGCAGCGAGCTGATCGGCGCCGCGGTCATCCCCGTGTCGGGGGGGCAGACCAAGCGCCAGGTGCAGATCATGCACGACTTCGGCAGCACGGTGCTGTGCTGCACGCCGTCGTATGCGCTGGTGATCGCGGAGACGGCGGCGGAGATGGGAGTGGAGTTCGCGCGGCTGCCGCTGCGGGTCGGCTTTTTCGGGGCGGAGCCGTGGACCGACGGCATGCGCGCGGAGATGGAGCAGAAGCTCGCCGTTGACGCGCTCGACATCTACGGCCTGAGCGAGATCATCGGGCCGGGCGTCGCGTACGAGTGCCTGGAGAAGGCGGGGCTGCATATCGCCGAGGACCACTTCCTGCCCGAGGTCATCAACCCCGACACCGGCGAGCCGGTGGGGGCGGGCGAGCGGGGGGAGCTGGTGCTTACGACGCTCACCAAGGAGGCGCTGCCGCTGATCCGTTATCGCACGCGCGACCTGACGGTGCTCGACGAGACGCGGTGCGCGTGCGGGCGCACCTGCCGGCGCATGCGGCGGGTCACGGGGCGCAGCGACGACATGCTGATCATCCGCGGCGTCAATGTTTTCCCGTCGCAGATCGAGAGCGTGATCGTGGGCATCGAGGGCGTGTCGCCGCATTACCTGCTGGCGGTCGATCGCAAGCCGGGCAAGATGGACGAGCTGGAGGTGTGGATCGAGATCAGCGAGGACGCCTTCTCGGACGAGATGAAGGAGCTGGAGCAACTCGAGCAGCGGGTGCTGCGAGAGATCGAGAACGTATTGGGCCTGTCGGTGCGGGTCAAGCTGGTGGAGCCCAAGGCCATCGCGCGCAGCGAGGGCAAGGCGAAGCGCGTGGTCGACCGGAGGGACCTGTTCACATGAAGGTAAGCCAGATATCTGTGTTCCTGGAGAACAAGTCGGGGCGCCTGGCGGAGGTGACGCGGGCGCTGGCCGAGAACGATATCAACATCCGCGCCCTGTGCATCGCGGAGACCATGGACTACGGGGTGCTGCGCCTGATCGTCAACGATCCGGGCAAGGCGAAGCGCGTGCTGACCGAGGCCGGCTGCACGGTGACCGAGACCAACGTGCTGGTGGTGGAGGTGGAGGACCGACCCGGCGGGCTGGCGCGCGTGATCGAGGTGCTGGCGCAGGCCGGCATCAACGTCGAGTACGTTTACGCTTTCGTGACCCGCTTGAATAAGGCCTTCGTCGTCTTGCGAGTGGAGCACATGGAGAAGGCGGCGCAGGCGCTGTCGGCGACCGGCGTGCGCCTCATCAACGGCGACGAGATCTACGCCATGTGACCGCATCCGTCGGCGGATGCGAGCGATGGGCAGCGGGGGCCTGGACTAACCGTGAGGAGGGACAAAGGCATGAGGAGCAGATGGTTGTGGACGGTGGTGGTGGTCGTAGTTTGCATCGCTGTAGTGGCGGCCGTCGTGGGGTGCGCGCGCAAGCCGGCGGGGCCGCCGACGCCGACCGCGGAGCCGTACCGCATCGGCGCCATGTTCGACTACACGGGGAACGCGGCGCCGCTGGGCGAGCCGGAGCGCAAGACGGCGCAACTGCTGCAGGAGCAGATCAACGCCGCGGGCGGGATCAACGGGCACCCGCTCGAGATCCTGATCGAGGACAGCAAGAGCGAAGAGCAGCAAGCGGTACTGGTGGCGAACAAGTTCATCGACGAGGGCGTGCTGGCGATCGTGGGGCCCAGCACCAGCGGCACCACGCTCGCGATCATTGACACGGTGCAGAAGGCGCAGGTGCCGCTCTTGTCCTGCGCCGCCAGCATCAAGATCACCCAGCCATGGCAGGACCGCAAGTGGGTCTTCAAGACCCCGCAGAGCGACGCCGACGCGCTGCGGCGGCTCATCGACTACATGAAGCCGCGCAACCTCAAGCGCATCGGCTTCATCTACGACTCGAACCCCTTCGGCACGAGCGGGCTGGAGCAGGCGGAGAAGCTGCTGCCGCAGGCGGGGATCCAGATCGTGGTCAAGGAGCCGTTCGGCACGGACGAGACGGTGATGACGACCCACGTCACCAACCTACTCAAGGCCAAGCCCGATGCGGTCATCTGCTGGGGCACCAACCCCGGGCCCGCGCGCATCGCCGACGCGATGTACAAGATGAAGGTCAAGCTCCCGCTGCTGATGAGCCACGGGGTCGCCAACCGCAAGTTCATCGAGCTGGCGGGCGAGGGGGCGAACGGCGTGGTGCTGCCGGCCGGGCGCTTGATCGTGGCGGACCAGATCCCCGACACGGACCTGCAGAAGAAAGCCCTGCTCGAGTACGCGAAGGCGTATGAGGGCAAGTTCAAAGAGCCGGCCAATACCTTCGGCGGCCACGCGCGGGACGCCATTGAGTTGGCCGTCAAGGGCCTGCGCGCGGTTGGGCCCGACCGCGCCAAGCTGCGCGACGCCCTCGAGGGGACCAAGGGCTTCGTGGGGATCGGGGGCATCTTTAACTACTCCCCCGAGGACCACAACGGCCTCACCAAGGACGCGTTCGTCCTGGTTCAGATCGAGGACGGCCAGTGGAAGATGATCCAAGAGACGCCGCAGAAGTAACGATTATCGAGCGACAAGCGCCGGGGGCTAACCGCCCCCGGCGCGCCGCTTTCGCCGGCACCCTTAGGCAGCCTTGAGCACTTCGTCCCAAATCCTGCAATACGCGTTCTCCGGGCTCACCCTCGGCGCCATCTATGCCATCATCGCCCTCGGCTTCACCATCATCTACAACGCCACGGACATCGTGAATTTCGCCCAGGGCGAGTTCGTGATGCTGGGCGCTCTGACCATGGTTACCCTGCACTCGCCGCCGCCGGCGGGACACGGCCTGGCGCTGTGGCTCGCGCTGCCGCTGGCCGTCGCCACCGGCGCCGCCGCCGCCGGCGCGTTGCAGCGTCTGGCGATTCGCCCACTGCGCCACGGCTCGGTCTTGACGCTGATCATCGTGACCATCGGCGCGTCCATTCTGCTGCGCGGCGCAGCCATGATCCTGTGGGGGCGCAACGCGATGCTGCTGCCGCCGTTCACGCAGCGGGGCGCGCTGTTCGTGGGCCAGGCCTCGATCATGCCCCAGAGCCTGTGGGTCATCGGCGTCACGGCGCTGGTGGTGGCGGGGCTGGCGATCTTCTATGCGCAGACGCTGGTGGGCAAGGGCATGCGCGCGGTCGCCATCAACCGCCAGGGGGCGCAGCTCGTGGGCATCAGCCCATCGCGCATGGTGTTGTGGTCGTTTGTGCTGAGCGGGGCCCTGGGGGCGGTGGCGGGCATCCTTATCGCGCCCATCACCATGGCGGTGTATAACATGGGCACCCTGCTCGGGCTCAAGGGCTTCAGCGCGGCGATCCTGGGCGGGCTGGGCAGCAGCCCCGGCGCGGTGCTGGGCGGAGTCATCCTGGGGCTGCTCGAATCGTTCGCCGGGGGTTTCATCTCCAGCGGCTACAAGGACGCGGTGGCGTTCTTAATTCTGCTGGCGGTTCTCTTCATCCGCCCGACGGGCATGCTCGGCGGCAGAGCTACGCCCTCGTGACGGGTGTCGAGCCCGTGGGCGCGGCTTCTCGCGCAAGGTGCTGACGTGGAGCGAAGATTCAGAACCTGGGTGGCGCTGGTCGTGTTCGCGGCGGTGCTGTTGGCGCTGCCGCTGCTGGTGCGTCAGCCGTACTACCGCACCATCCTGGTCTTCGTCGGCATCAACGCCCTCGCCGCCACCGGCCTCAACCTGCTCATGGGCTACGCCGGGCAGGTCTCGCTCGGGCACGCGGCCTTCGTCGGCATCGGCGGATATGCCTCCGCTGTGCTCAGCGTCAACTTGGGCGTCAACCCGTGGGCGGCGATGGTCGCCGGCGTAGTCGCGGCGTCGCTGATCGCATGGCTCATCGGCATTCCCACCCTGCGGCTGCACGGCCACTACCTGGCCATCGCCACGCTCGGATTCGGCATGATCGTGAGCATCGTATTCGCGGAATGGCGGGGGCTAACCGGGGGCGTCGGCGGCATACCCGGCGTGCCGGCGCTGCGCGTCGCCGGCCTCGCGCTGGACAATCACCTGCGGTTCTACTACCTGGTGTGGACCTGCCTGTACGCGACCGTAATCGCCACCTCCAACATCTCGAACTCGCGCCTGGGGCGCGCCCTGCGCGCCATCCGCGGCAGCGAGATCGCAGCGCAGACCACTGGCATCAACACCGGCAGCTACAAGCTGCAGGTGTTTGTGCTGAGCGCCGCCCTCGCCGCTCTTGCCGGCAGCCTGTTCGTGCACTACATCAGCTTCGCCAGCCCTTCGCGGTTCGGCTTCGCCTACTCGATCGAACTGGTGGTGATGGCGGTGCTGGGCGGCCTGGGCAACATGTGGGGGCCGATCGTCGGCTCGGGAGTGGTCACCGCGCTGGGAGAGCTGCTGCGCCCGCTGCGCGACTTGGACGTGCCGGCGTTCGGGCTGATCCTGGTGCTGGTGCTGATCTTCCTGCCGCGGGGCGTGACCACAAGTCTCGGCCTGCTCGTTCAACGGCTGCGAGCGCCCCGGCCGACAAACGGCGAGGTGGCGCCCGCCAATATCGTGGGAGCGGGGGAACCATGAGCGCCGAGGAGCCGATACTCCAGGCGTGCGGGCTGACCAAGCGCTTCGGCGGACTGCTCGCGGTGGACGCGGTGGACCTGGTGGTGCCGGGGGACCAGGTGACGGCGATCATCGGGCCCAACGGGGCGGGCAAGACTACGCTGTTCAACATGCTGTCGGGGGTATTGCGGCCGACGCACGGGACGATCCTCTTCCGCGGGCGGCGCACAGACGGCTTGCCGCCGCACGTCATCGCCGGTCTGGGGCTGGCGCGCACGTTCCAGAACGTGCGCCTGTTCGAGGGGATGTCGCTGCTCGACAATGTGATGGTGGGACGCCACACGCGCACCCGCAGCGGGATGCTGGACGCCGCTTTCGCACTGCCCCGAGCGCGGCGCGAGGAGCGCGCGGGGCGCGCGATCTGCATGGAGGCGTTGGAGTTCGTGGGGCTCGCCAAGCGCGCCGACGACGACGCCCAGAGCTTGCCCTTCGGGCATCAAAGACGAGCTGAGATCGCGCGCGCCATCGTCGCCGAGCCCAGGCTGGTGCTGCTGGACGAGCCGGCGGCCGGACTCAACACGCGCGAGCGGGCGGAGCTGGCCGCCATCATCACCGCCCTGGCGCAGCGGGGGATCACGCCCTTGCTGGTGGACCACGACATGGACCTGGTGATGGACATCTCGCACCGGGTGTCTGTGCTTAACCGCGGCCGGAAGATCGCGGAAGGGCCGCCGCGGCGGATACAGTCGGATGCGGCGGTGATCGAGGCCTACCTGGGCGAGGAGATCGCATGCTGAGGGTCGCCAGCGCCGTCACCTACTACGCGCGCGTGCAGGCGCTCAAGGGGGTGTCGCTGCACGTCCAGCCGCGCGAAGTGGTGGCGATGATCGGAGCCAACGGCGCGGGCAAGAGCACCGTGCTGCGCACCATCAGCGGCCTCACCCCCGCTGCCCGCGGCAGCGTGGAGTTCGACGGCCGAGATGTCACGCGGGCGACGCCGGAGCAGATTGTGGCTGCCGGAATCAGCCACGTGCCCGAGGGGCGGCAGCTCTTCTACCCGCTGTCGGTGGCGGATAACCTGCTGCTGGGCGCGTATCGCTGGCCGCGCCGGCTCAAGCGCTCGGACCTGGGGGAAGGCCTGGAGCGCGTGTACGAGTTGTTCCCCATCTTGCGCGAGCGCCGCGACCAGACCGCCGGCACGCTCAGCGGGGGGGAGCAGCAGATGCTGAGCATCGCGCGGGCGCTGATGGCGCGGCCGAAGCTGCTGCTGTTGGACGAGCCGTCGGTGGGGCTGGCGCCGATGGTGGCGCGCGAGATTTTCTCGACCATCGCCCGCCTGCGCGAGCAAGGCGTGACGGTGCTGCTGGTGGAGCAGAATGCCCGCGCCGCCCTGGACGTCGCGGACCGCGGTTATGTGCTGGAGACGGGCCGCGTGGTGCTGGAGGGCACCGCCGAGGAACTGCGGGAGGACCGCGAAGTCCAGCGCGCATATCTCGGAAGGGGATATCGGCGCGTAGAGGAAAACGGGACATAGGCGAAGACACCATGGCGATCTGGAACCCCGAGGCTGAGACCATGGCGCGCGCCGACCTGCACCAGCTCCAACTGGAGCGCCTGCAGGCGGCGGTCAACCGCGCCTACAAGAACGTTGCCTTCTACCGCGCGAAGTTCGACGAGCTGGGCATCCTGCCCGAGCAGATCCAGTCGCTGGAGGACCTGCGCCGCCTGCCGCTGACGACCAAGGACGACTTGCGCGACGCCTACCCCTACGGCATGTTCGGCGTGCCGCTGCGCGAGATCGTGCGCATCCACGCGTCGTCCGGCACGACCGGACGCTCCACCGTGTGCGGGTACACTCGCCGCGACCTCCATACCTGGGCCGAGCTGGTGGCGCGCATCCTGACCGCGGGCGGGGTCACCCACGACGACGTGGTGCAGATCTCGTTCGGCTACGGCTTGTTCACCGGCGGCTTCGGCCTGCACTACGGGGCCGAACTCGTCGGGGCCTCCGTCATCCCCGCGTCGGCGGGCAACACCGAGCGCCAGATCCGGCTGATGCAGGACTTTCGCACGACGGCGCTGGTCGGCACCCCCAGCTACGCGCTGCGCATCGCCGAGGTCATGGACGAGATGCGGGTGACCGCCAGCGAGCTGTCCCTGCGGGTGGGTCTGTTCGGCGGGGAACCGTGGTCGGAGCGCACGCGCGCGATCCTCGAGAGCCGCCTCCACATCAGCGCCACCGACAACTACGGGCTGTCGGAGGTCATGGGGCCCGGCGTCTCCGGCGAGTGCGAGCGCAAGGACGGGCTGCACATCAACGAGGATCACTTCGTCGCGGAGATCATCGACCCCAATACCGGCGAACCGCGGCCCGAGGGCGAGGAGGGCGAGCTGGCGCTGACCACCCTCACCAAGGAGGCGCTGCCGCTGCTGCGCTATCGCACGCGCGACGTCACCCGCCTCAACCCCGAGCTATGCGCGTGCGGCCGGACGCTCGCGCGCATGGCGCGGGTGTGCGCGCGCACCGACGACATGCTGATCGTGCGCGGGGTCAACGTCTACCCGTCCCAGGTCGAGGCGGTGCTGGCGGAGATTGAGGGGTTGGAGCCGCACTACCAGATCGTGCTCGACCGGGTGGGGGCGTTGGACGGCATGGAGGTATTGGTGGAGGTGCCCGCCGAACTGTTTGGCGACGCGGTCGGCGGCCTGCGCCGCATGGAGGACCGCATCGGCGAGCGGATGCGCTCGGCGCTGGGGTTGTCGCCCAAGATCCGGTTGGTGGAGCCGCGCAGCCTGCAGCGCACGGAGGGGAAGGCCAGGCGCGTGATAGATAAGCGGAACCAGTCCGCGGAGGGGAGGTGAACGCCGGGAGCGGCAACAGTCCGGGTGCCCGCCAAGCTCGCTGCGCCGACCTGTACGGCAGGGGCGCAGTGCGCGACCGCGGAGAGCCGTGCCTGCCCACGCACGGCGAAGCGGACCATGATGCTGTCGTGGTATCGTCACCGCAATACAGATCGTATGGAGGGTGAGACACAAATGAACAGTCATGGGGTTCGTGTCAAGCTGGCTGTCGGCATGCTGCTGTGCGGCGTGGTGCTTGCGCTCGCCGCATCGGCGGCGCCGGCGGCCAAGGTGGACATTCACGGATTCCTGCTCAACCGGTTCTACTTCGATCCGGGCACAGCGCACTTCGAGACGGAGCGCATCGGCCTGCAGGCCAGCGCGCCGCTCGCGGACGACGTTTCCGGCCTGATCGAGTGGTACTACCATCCCTGGTCGACGACGGCGCCATGGTATCTGGAGAGCGCCTACGTTGACTTCAAGGACAAAGTCGGTGGGCGCCTGCGCGTGGGCAAGGGCCGCAGCTACGTCTTCGGCATCACCCCCACCGGCGGCATGCGCAAGACCAGTGAGTACGGCCTCGTCTCCGAGCTTTTCACCCAGGATCGCGTCATCGGATTGCAGTACAACACGCAGCCCAAGCGGGGCGTGGCGTGGGGCGTGGGCGTGTACGATGCGCTCAACCTGGGCAGCCGCGCGGTTGCCGACAACCATGTCGCTGGCCTCGCCGGCAATTCCCACCTGTGCGATCGCGAGAACACGGACCGACGGGCTCTGGAGGCGGCCGCGCGCGTTACCAAGCAGTTCACGCCAGCGTTGCAGGTTGGGCTGTCCGTCCGCGAGGCCAGACTGTCGTCAAACGACCTCGCCTTCCTGCGGAAGAACTTCAACCGGGCATGGACCAGCCGCGCGAAGATGCGCTACGGCCTCGACGCGACCTACCGCGGCAAGGACGGGTTGATATCCAACGCCGAGGTTTACCTCGCGCGAACCAGTTCGCTCGACCACCTGGCGTATGCCCTACTGGTGGGTTATGAGCCGAAAAACCCGAACGCGATGAAGGCGTACGTGCGCTGGGGCGTCTCGAACCTCAACCTGTCGGCGGCGGACGTTGACCCTGCCCTCCCGGCGTCCACGGACCCGTCCACTGACCCCGTCTACATTGCCGCCAAGAAGCTCAGCGACGAGCTGACGGCGGATCAACAGCAGTTGATGCTCTCGCTGGTCCAACCGATCCGCCCCGGGGTGTGGGTCGAGTTGGCCTACATCGTGAACGGCCAGGACACGCTAACGCCGGGCGTGAAAATCCCGCACAACGACGTGGGATTCGTCGAGCTCTGCGCTATGTTCTGAGAGACTGGTCGGCGTGTTCAAAGTGGGGGGACGCAGCGGCTCTGCGTCCCCCCGCTGGTGTGGAGCGACCCGCGGAGAACGAATGGTGAGCGACAGCAAGCAACGGACCGAACTGCTTTCGGGCAACGAGGCCATTGCCCGGGGGGCATATGAGGCCGGCGTTAAGGTGGCCGCTGCGTACCCCGGCACCCCCAGCACCGAGATACTGGAGCGCCTCACCTCGTACGAGGACATCCACGCGCAGTGGTCGCCAAACGAGAAAGTGGCGCTGGACGTGGCTTTCGGGGCCGCGCTGGGCGGGGTGCGCGCGCTGGCGGCGATGAAACACGTGGGGCTCAACGTCGCCGCCGATTCGCTGTTCACCATCGCCTACACCGGCGCGACCGCCGGGCTGGTCATCGTCACCGCCGACGACCCCGGGATGCACAGCTCGCAGAACGAGCAGGACAATCGCCATTACGCCCGCGCCGCTAAGGTGCCGATGCTGGAGCCGGCGGACAGCCAAGAGGCCAAGGACTTTGTGATCGAGGCCTTTCGCATGAGCGAGGAGTTCGACACGCCGGTGCTGCTGCGCACGACCACCCGCATCTCGCACGGCAAGTCGCCGGTGCGCCTGGGCAAACCCCGACCCGCGTCACCGGCGCGGTTCGAGCGTGATGCGCGCAAGTACGTCATGATTCCCGGCCACGCGCGGCTGCGCCACGTCGCCGTCGAGGAGCGCCTGGAGCGGCTGCGCCAGCTCTCCAACACGACGCCGCTGAATCGCATCGAGATGGGCAGCCCCGACCTGGGCATCGTCGCCGGCGGTGTGGCCTACCAATACGCCCGTGAGGCGCAACCGGACGCTTCTTTTCTCAAGCTCGGCATGAGCCACCCGTTACCGGACGACCTGATCCGCGAGTTCGCCTCGCGCGTCAAGCGCCTGTTTGTGATCGAGGAGCTGGACCCGTTCCTGCAGGAGCAGATCGCCGCCCTCGGCATCGAGGTGTGCGGCAAGCCGGCCTCGATGCGCCTGGGCGAGCTGGATGCGCGATTGGTGGCGGCGGCCCTCGGTGAGGAGTCGGCGCCGGCGCAGCCGCTCGCGGACCTGCCGGCGCGCCCGCCGGTGCTGTGCCCGGGCTGCCCACACAGCGGGGTGTTCTACGTCCTGCGCAAGCTCAAGGCCGTGGTCGCGGGCGACATCGGCTGCTATACGCTGAGCGTGCTGCCGCCGCTGGAGGCGATGGATACCTGCATCTGCATGGGCGCGGCGGTGGGCAACGCCGAAGGCCTCGAGCGCGCCTTCGCCGTCGCCGGCGACGAGCGCCCGGTGGTGGGGACGCTCGGGGACTCGACCTTCGTGCATTCTGGTATCGCGCCGCTGATTGACATCGTTTACAACCGCGGCACCACCACCATCGTCATCCTCGACAACCGCACCACCGCCATGACCGGACGCCAGGACCACCCGGCCACCGGTCGCACCGCGAGGGGCGAGCAGACACGCGAGCTCGACCTCGGAGCGATGTGCCGCGCCTGCGGCGTGGATGATGTCGCGACGGTCGATCCCTATGACCTGGAGGCGCTGGAGGGCGCGCTGCGGCGGGCGATCGCGGCGCCGCATCCGTGTGTGGTCATAACGCGCCGCGAGTGCGTGTTGCTGCGGCGCGGCGAGGAGCGCGCGCCGGCGCGGGTCGTGGAGGAAGAGTGCATCGGCTGCGGGTTGTGCCTGACCCTGGGCTGCCCGGCGCTGAGCGCCGAACCCGGGGGGCCGCGCGGTCGGCCGAGGGCCGTGGTTACGCGGGAGATGTGCGCGGGCTGCGGGTTGTGCGCGCAGATCTGCCGTCACGAAGCGATCGTACTGGAGCAGACATGATTCGCCCCATGAACGTGATGCTGGTGGGCGTGGGCGGCCAGGGGATAATTCTGGCGAGCGAGGTGCTGTGCCACGCGCTGCTGGGCGCCGGTTGGCAGGTGAAGAAGAGCGAGGTGCACGGCATGGCCCAGCGCGGGGGCAGCGTGCGCACCGACGTGCGCTTCGGCACCGAGGTGCACGCGCCGCTGATATCGGTGGGCGCCGCCGACATCCTGGTGGCTTTCGAACAGCTCGAGGCCCTGCGCTACGTCCACTTCCTGCGCCCGCAGGGGCTGGTGCTGCTGAGCACCGAGCGCATCACCCCCGTCACCGTGCTGACCGGGCCCTATCCCTACCCGGCGGATGTGCCCGCCCGGCTGGACAACCTGGGCGTGCAGGCGCAGGTCATCAACGCCCCTGAACTGGCCGCGCGCGCCGGCAATCCCCGCACCGCCGGCATCGCGCTCGTCGGCGCCCTGTCCAAGCACCTGCCCGTGCCCGCGCCGAAGTGGGGCAAGGCCATCACCGGCCTGGTGCCCGAGCGCTACCGTGAAGTGAACCTCGACGCCTTCCGCCGCGGCCGGCGCGTGGGGGCTCCCGCGCTGGCCACCTGAGCATCAGCACCCACTCCGGCCAACCTCTGCGCCCCGCTTCCCCGGTGGGCGAAAAGGGGCGTCCCCCGCGCGCGCCGAAGCAAAACGTCGCATCCGTTGTCGAAAGGAGTGTGTGATCTTGCGTACCGCTAAGCTTGGCCGCACCGGCCTGGAGGTCGTTCGCCTGGGGTGCGGTGGTATTCCCATGATCCCGCTGCCGGTCGAGGACGGGGTGGCAGTCACGCGCGCGGCGCTCGACGCCGGAATGAACTACTTCGATAACGCGCGCGCTTACGGCAACAGCGAGGAGAAGATGGGCAAGGCGCTGGAGGGGCGCCGCGACCAGGTCGTCCTCGCCACCAAGTCGCACGCGCGCAGCGCCGCGGGGGCGCTGGAGCACCTCGAAACCAGCCTCACCGAATTGCGCACCGACCACCTCGATATCTGGCAGCTTCACGACGTCAGCACCGTCGGCGACTACGAGCAGGTGATGGCGCCCGGCGGCGCGCTAGAGGCCGCGCACAAGGCTCGCGACCAGGGCAAGACGCGCTTCATCGGCATCACCAGCCACAACCCGGAATGCCTGTCGCGCGCCATCGCCAGCGGCGAATTCGACACGGTGCTGCTGACCTACAGCATCGCCGCCGTGTGGACCGAGCCGATCATGGCGGAGGCTCAGAAGCGCGACATCGGCGTGGTGGTGATGAAGCCGATGTCGGGCGGGGTCTTCTTCCGCCTGTCGGCGGAGCAGGAGCAGGGGCTGCCCGCGATCACGCCGGAGGAGACGCTGCGCTTCGTGCTCACCAACGAGGACGTGGACGTGGCGCTGTCGGGCTTCAGCCGGGTCGAGGAGGTGCCGGCGAACCTGGCGGTGCTCAATGATCTCAAGCCGCTGTCGCCGGAGGACCGCGCGCGCCTGCTGAAGTTCGGGGAGGACCTGGGGCTGGTGTTCTGCCGCCGCTGCACCTACTGCCTGCCGTGCGCGGCGGGCATAGACATCCCCAACGTGCTCGCCATCCTCGATCACAGCGAGCGCTTTTCCTACGAGTGGCCGAGCCACCGGCGCCGCTACGCCGAGCTGGAGGTCAAGCCGACCGAGTGCGTGGAGTGCGACGAGTGCGAGGAGCGCTGCCCGTTCGACGTGCCCATCATGGAGCGGCTGAAGAAGGCGGCGGAGAGGTTCGACAAGCCGTACTGAGGGGCGTTCTCTGCCGCGGATTGCCGCGGATGGATTCACCAAGAGGCAGACAGCGCGCAGGGCACGAGCTCGTCTCCTGCCCATCCCGCGCGATGGTGGCAGGAGGCAAGCTTCCGCCGCCGTGGTGCGTCCGGGCCGATCAGGGGATCGGCCCCTACGTTCCAATCCGCCGTTCCCTTCGATTTTGCTCAGAGCCTGCCCTGAGCCCAGCGAAGGGGCAAGCATCGGCGTCCATCTGCGGCTCTATTCCCGCTTTCCCAAGAACGCAGAAGCACTGCGAGGACGGATTGCTACCCCAGTTCGACCGGCTGGCCCGTCTCCGCGGACTCGTTGACCGCCAGCACCAGGCGCAGCGATTTGGCGCCCTCGGTGATGGGGGTACGGGTCTCGCCACCGTTCTCGATGGCGTCGAACAAATCAAGCGTCTGCGCGAGAAGCATGTTCCGGTCGGATTTCACGGTCGTTGCGGTTGGTTCGGCGGCATCGGCGTGGTGGAAAGTCGCGGTGTTGGCGCTGTCGAAGCGCACGGTGCGGTTCTTCGTCACCAGCTCGAATTGGGTCAGCCACAGGCCGGGGGCGGCGCCACACGTGCCGGAGACGGTCGCCCATGCGCCATTGGCGAAGTGGATGACCGCCGCGCTCACATCCTCGATGGTGAAGTCCGCAGTGTCGCGGTGGAAGAGGTTATCCATGCCCGCGAAGACCGTCACCGGTTCGCCGAGGAGGAACCGCGCCAGGTCGTAGATGTGGATGATCTGCTCCACCACCTGGCCGCCGCTGCGGCTGCGGTCGCGCCACCACGGGGTGCCGGCAGGGCTGCACAGGTACTTGGCGACCATCAGCCCGGGGCGGCCCGCCTCGCCCGAATCGAGCGCGCGCTTGGCCACCTCCACCGCCTCGCCGAAGCGCAGGACGAACCCGACCTGGGACTTCACCCCCGCGCGCTGCACGGCGGCCACCATGCGGTCGGCGACCTCCATGTTGAGCGCGATCGGCTTCTCGATGAAGATGTGGGCGCCGCGCTCCGCCGCCAGCTCGACCTCGTTGCCATGGGCGAAGGGGGGCAGGCAAATGTAGGCCAGGTCCAGCTCGATCTCGTCGAGCATGTGCGCGTAGTCAGTGAACACGAGCCCCGCGCCTTTTCCGTGCTCGTCGGCGAAGGCCTGGGCGCGCTCGCGCGCGATGTCGCAGAAGGCGACCATCTGCGCGCGTTCCGGCAGCCCTGCCAGCACGTTGGCGTGGGCCCGGGCGATACCTCCGCAGCCGATGAAAGCAGTCCTCAGAGCAGCCATGTTGCCTCCTGAAAGGATATGGTAGGCGGGGACTGTCCCAACGTGGACTGTACCCGCCGGGAAGGGGACAGTCCCCATTCGGGGACAGTCCCTGCGCGCATTCCGTGCCGGGACAGCGGAATCCTGTCGGCCCGTGGGCGCGACTTCGTAGTCGTAGGGGCGCACGCGCGAACCCTTCTCCCTGCCAGGGAGAAGAAGGGTGAGGGTGGCAGGGCAGCGACCCTCACCCAGCCTCCCCCTGGAAGGGGGAGGGGTAATGGGGCCGTGCGCCGGGCGCGACCTTCACAAGGTCGCGTGCTCCCTCGCGCGCTCATAGAGCGCGCGCCCGGGGGAGACCGCGCGCCCGCTTGTCAGCAGATGCGAGGCATCGGCTCGCCGACGGGGCGGTCGATGATGCGCGTGGGGCCGATGGCGGTGCGGAGCTGCACCCGTCCCGCCGGGCCGTCGAGCACGCGCCCGATGACGGTCGAGGCGGCGCCGTAAGGCGCGCCGCGCATCGCCGCCAGCGCGCGCTCGGCTCGCTGCTGCGGGAGGATGACGAGCATCTTGCCCTCGTTCGCCACCTGCAACGGATCGAGGCCCAGCAGCTCGCACGCCGTTTGCACCGCGGGCGCGACAGGCAGGCTCTCCTCGTCCAGCTCGATGCACACCCCCGATTGCTCCGCGATCTCATTGAGCGCCGCCGAGACGCCGCCGCGCGTCGGGTCGCGCATGCAGTGCAGGTCGCACCCTGCCTCGACCAGGGCGCCGACCAGACGGTTGAGCGGCGCGCAATCGCTGCCGATGTCGAGCTGCAGGTCAATGCCCTCGCGCGCGCACATGATGGCGGCGCCGTGCTCGCCGATGCCGCCGTTGATGAGCACCGCATCGCCGGGCCTGGCCGCGGAAGCGGAAATCTCGACATTCGGCGGCACCAGGCCAACCCCGGCGGTCGTGATGAACAGCGTGTCGGCCGCGCCCTTCGGCACGACTTTGGTGTCGCCCGTCACCACCGCGACGCCGGCTTCATCCGCCGCGGCTCGCAGGGACTCGACGACGCGCCGCAGCAGCGCCTGCTCCAGGCCCTCCTCGAGGATGAAAGACGCCGCCATCGCCGCCGGCTGCGCGCCGGCCGCCGCGAGGTCGTTGACCGTGCCGCAGGCGGCGAGCTTGCCGATGTCGCCGCCGGGGAAGACCACCGGCGTGACCACGAAGCTGTCGGTGGTCAGGGCGAGCCGCGAGCCAGCGATTTCGATGACGCCGCTGTCCTCGCGCCTGCGCAGCACGGGGTTGTCGAACCCGGCGACGAACAGCCGGTCGATGAGTTCGGCCATGAGCTGGCCGCCCGCGCCGTGGCTGAGCAGAATGATGTCGCCAAAGGGCGCATAAATGTCACCAGAGGGCGCATGAAGGTCTTCGCTCATTTCGCACTCTCCGTGCGCCGGTAGCGGTAGCGCGCGGCGCATGCGCCCTCGCTCGACACCATGCACGCGCCGACCGGCTCGCGCGGCGTGCAGCGCCGCCCGAACAGACCGCACTCCTCGGGCTGAATCACACCTCGCAAGACTTCGCCGCACCGGCATCCCGCGGGCTCGACCGCCGGCGGCGGCTCGACGTCGAAGCGCCGCCGGGCGTCCATATCCGCGTGCGCTGCGTTGAATGCCAGGCCGCTGTCGGGCACATCGCCCAGCCCGCGCCAGCGCGCGTCCACCACCTCGAACACCTCCCCCACTATCGCGCGCGCCCGTGGGTTGCCCTCGGGCGTCACCGCGCGCCCGTACTCGATTTCGACCTCGCTGCGCCCCGCCGCAACCTGCGCCAGCAGCATGCGCACCGACTGCAGCACGTCCACCGGCTCGAAGCCCGCGATGACACAGGGAACCCCGTGCTCGCGCGCGACAAACTCGTAGGGCCGGCTGCCGATGATGACGCTCACGTGGCCGGGGCAGATGAACCCATCGACCGCCAAATCCGGCGCCGCCACCAGCGCCTTGAGCGCCGGCGGGATGAGCTTGTGCGCCGAGAACACGCTGTAGTTGGTCACGCCCTCGCCGCGAGCCTCCAGCACCGACATCGCCACCGCGGGCGCCGTGGTCTCGAAGCCCACGCCGAAGAACACGACCTGGCGGTCGGGGTGGCGCCGCGCCAGCTCCACCGCGTCAGCGGGCGAATAGACGACGCGCACGCCGGCGCCCTGCGCGCGCGCCCGCTCCAGGCTCGAAAAGCTCCCCGGAACGCGCATCATGTCGCCGAAGGTGGTCGCGATGACGCCCGGCAACCGCGCCGCCTCCAGGAACCAGTCTATGTCCCCCTGCGCGGTCACGCACACCGGACAGCCCGGCCCCGCTATGAGATCGGCCTGCTTCTCGATCAACTCGCGCAGGCCGTAGCGGGCGATGGACATGGTGTGGGTGCCGCACACCTCCATCAGCCGCGCGCGCGGGGCGTTGATGCGGCGGATGGCCTCGACCAGCTCCGCCACCGCGCGCGGATCGCGGAACTCGTCAACGTACTTCACGCCGCGCCCTCGACAGGGCCCGGCGGCCGGCCCTGCGGTTCGTCGAGCGGCCCCGCCAGCTGCTTCACCAGCTCCAGGGTGTGCCGCGCTTCCTCTTCATCCACGCGCGCGATGGCATAGCCGGCATGCACCAGCACGTAGTCGCCGGCGTTGACCTCATCGAGCAGGCCGACGCTGACGGCGCGCCGCGCTCCCGCCTGCTCGACGACGGCGCGCGCTCCTTCTATCGAAATGACCTTCATCGGGATTGCCAAGCACATTACGAGCTCTCCATCGCTGCGGCGATCACCGCCTGCCCCAGGGCCAGGCCGCCGTCGTTCGTCGGCGCCTGGCTGTGCAGGAGCGGCTCCAACCCGCATCGCGGCAGGCTCTCGGCCAGCAGCTCCAGCAGGTACGCATTCTGAAATACGCCGCCGCCCAGGGCCACCCGCGCCAGCCCGGTTTCACGCGCCATCATCTCGCACACGCGGGTGATCAGCGCGGCAACCGTGTAGTGGAACCTGGCGGCGATCTCCGCGCGCGCGACGCCCGCGCGCAGGTCGTCCACGACGCCGCGCACGATGGGCGCCGGGGCGATCTGCCAGGGACGGACCGACGTGTCGATCGCGAGATCGTAGGGCGCGAAGACGCGGCCGGGGCTTGCCCGCCGGCCGTTAGGCGGGGCGGCTGTGCCACATCGGTTTCGCATCTCCCCGGCCGCCATTTCGAGTTCCACCGCCGGCTGCCCGGTGTAGGTCGCCTCGACGCAAACCCCGAGCAGCGCCGACACCGCGTCGAACAGCCGCCCCATGCTCGAGGTCAGCGGAGAGTTGAGCCCGCGCGCCGCCTGCGCCAGCGCGACCCTCGCCTCGCGCCGGTCGAGGTGAGGCATGAGGTCGAGGGCGATTCGCTCGGCATCGTCGCCGTACGCGCGCCGCAGGTACGCGAGAGCCATGCGCGCGGGCCGCCGCACCGCCGCCGCACCGCCCGGCATCGGCACGTATGCAAGATGGGCCATGCGCTCGAAGTCGGTCAGCCGCGCCACCAGGAATTCCCCGCCCCAGATGGCGCCGTCGGTGCCATAGCCGGCCCCGTCGAGGGACGCCGCGAGCACCGGCCCCTCGACCCCCGCGTCGGCCATGACGCCGGCGGCGTGGGCGTGGTGGTGCTGCACGCCGACCAGCTTGACGTCGCGGCGCGCCAGCGCATACTTGGTGGACAGGTACTCGGGGTGCAGGTCGTAGGCGACGACCTCGGGGCGCCAGCGAAAGAGCTCGCCCAGATGCTCGATGGCGCGCTCGAAGTAGTCGAGGGTCTCGACGTTGTCGAGGTCGCCGATGTGTTGGCTCATCACCGCGCGGTCGCCCACCAGCAGGCAAAAGGCGTTGCGCTCCTCGCCGCCGACCGCCAGCACCGGCGGCGCGTCGCGCGGCAGCGCAATCGAGCGCGGCACGTACCCGCGCGAGCGGCGGATGAGCATGGGTTTCCCGATCGCGACCCGCGCGACCGAGTCGTCGCAGGGCAGGTGGATGTCGCGGTCGTGGGTCAGGAAATGGTCGGCGATGCCGCCGAGCTTCGCGCGCGCCTCCTCGTTGGTGTGGCAGATGGGCTCCTCCGCCAGGTTACCGCTGGTCATGACCAGGGCCGGCGGGGCGGTCTCGAACAGGAGCGTGTGCAGAGGGGTGTAGGGCAGCATCAGCCCCAGGTAGAGGTTGCGCGGCGCGACCTCGCGCGCGATGCCGTTGCCCGGTCGTTCCCGCAGCAGGACAATGGGGCGCCGGGGGGATGTGAGCAGCTCGCGCTCCCGGTCGGCGATGAAGCACAGGGATTCGGCCTCCGCGAGGTCGCGCACCATGAGGGCGAACGGCTTGCCGCTGCGTCCCTTGCGCCGGCGCAGCGTATCCACGGCGTCGGCGCTGCGCGCGTCGCACGCCAGGTGGAATCCCCCCAGCCCCTTCACCGCGACGATGCGGCCGGCGGCGAGCAGCTCCCCCGCGCGCAATATGGGCGCCGCGGGGTCGTCGTTACCTGCCGGTTGCCCGTCCAATGCCGCGCGCGGGCCGCAGCGCGGGCAGGCGTTGGGCTGGGCGTGAAAACGCCGGTCCCCTGGGTCGTCGTACTCGCGCCGGCAGTCGGCGCACATGCGGAACGCGGCCATCGTGGTCTTGGGGCGGTCGTAAGGGATGCCGCGGATGATGGTGAAGCGCGGGCCGCAGTTGGTGCAGTTGGTGAAGGGATAGTGGAAGCGCCGGTGCGCGGGATCCGCCACCTCGCGCGCGCAGTCGGCGCAGGTGGCGATGTCGGCCGGTATCACGGGCTCCGGCCGCTCCTCGCCGGCGCTGCTGCGAATGGCGAACTCGCGCTCCCCGAGCGGGGCGACGGCTTGCGCGCAGAGGTCCGATATTTCCGCGGCCGGGGGGGCCTGTTCGCGCAGCAGGCGCAGGAACTTGTCCACCTGCTCCTGCTCGCCCTCGGTCTCGATGATGACGCCCTCGGAGGTGTTGCGCACCCAGCCGGCGAGCTCGAGCGAGCGCGCGAGCTGGTACACGAAGGGGCGAAACCCCACGCCCTGGACGATGCCTTTGACGGTTGTCCGGGTTCTGGCTCTCAAGATGACTGCGAAACTCCCGCGTGTCCGGGCGACAGCCGAAGAGGCCGCCTCACTTCTATTATGAGGCCAAAGGGCGCGGAGGGCAAGCAGCAGGGGCGGCGCCCACGCCGCCCCTGTCGGAGGCGAGCGATACCGGCAGGCGAGACGCCTGCCCTACCATACGGGGATCGGGGGCGATCAGCGGCCCGGCCGGTGCTCCCCCACGCGCGCCTCGAGGCGCTCGCGCGCGTTGCGGAAGGCTTCCTCCAGCTCGGGCGGCACGTCCTGGGCCAGGTCCTGGAACTGCACTTTCGGGGGCGCCAGGCCGAGGGCGACCGCGACCCCGTAGAGAATCGCCTCCGGCCGCGGCGGGCAGCCCGGCACGTAGAAATCCACCGGCAGCACCTTGTCGACGCCGCCGATGATATTGTAGCTGTCATACCAGATGCCGCCGCCGACGGAACAGGAGCCGAAGGCGAACACGAGCTTCGGGGCGGGCACGGCCTCGTAGAGGCGCTTGAGCGCCGGCAGCACCTGGCGCGTCACCGGGCCGGAGACCAGCAGGACGTCGGCGTGGCGCGGCGAGCCGACCAGCTTGATACCGAAGCGCTCGGCATCGTAGTAGGGCGTGAGGACATTGATGATCTCGATGTCGCAGCCGTTGCAGGCGCCGGTGTTCGTATGATAGACCCACAGCGACTTGGGCAATACCTTCGCCGACAGGCCCTTCAGGATACTCACTTGCGTAACCTCCGCGCGATCGATGGGCAGAAGCCCCTAAGCCGCGTATGGCGGCCGGGGTGGCGGCCCGCGAGTTGTAGGGGCAAGGCATGCCTTGCCCCTACCTGCTTGTCTTCCGCCGTTTTCCCGAGGCCGGGGCAGCAGGCAAGTGACCATAGGCGCCTGAAGCTCCCGCCCTACGAAGCTGGTACAACCTCCGACTTGCCGCCATCGCCCCTACGGCCCTATGGCGACCAGCGTATGCGCCACCGGCGCCATGAACTGGGCGGCGCGCTCGAGCAGCGGGAACAGCAACTGCGGATATACGCCGAGCAGCAGGCACAGCGCCGCCAGCACCACCATCGGCGCCCACACCGAGGCCGGCACCTCGCGCACTTCCTCCAGCCGCAGGCGATCGGTCTGGGGCTTGCCCCAGAAGATGCCGTAGGCGGCGTGCACCATCACCACCAGGGTGAGCACCCCGGTGCCGATGGCGATTCCCGCCGCCCACCACATGTGGGCTTCGGCGGCGGCGAGAAAGATGGTGATCTTGCTCATGAAGCCGTTAAAGGGCGGCATGCCGCTGAGGGCGAGCGCGCCGACGAAGAAGCAGGCGGAGGTGATGGGCATGCGGCGCCCGAGGCCGCCCAGGTCCTGGATGGTGCGGATGCCGGTGGCGTACATGATGGCGCCGGCGCAGAAAAAGAGCAGGGACTTGTAAATGGCGTGGTTGATGAGATGGAAGATGCCGCCGTAGAAGCCGAGGTGGGTGCCGATGCCGAACGCCATCAGGATGTAGCCCATCTGGCTGACCGAGCTGTAGGCGAGCAGGCGCTTGAGATCGGTCTGGACGATGGCCATGACGATGCCGAGCACCATGGTGAAGGCGCCCAGCCCAACCAGGAAGACGCCGATGGTCGGCCAGGTGGGATAGAAGACGGTGATGGTGCGGGCCAGCGCATAGATCGCCATCTTGATCATGACGCCGGAGAGCAGGGCGCTCACGGGGCTGGGGGCCTCGGCGTGGGCGTCGGGCAGCCAGGGATGGAAGGGGGCGATGCCGGCCTTGGTGCCGAAGCCGACGATCAGCAGCGCCGAGCTGGCGATGACGATGCTACGCGGGAAGAGATGGGCCACCTCGCGGATGTGCGTGATGAGCAGCGCCTCGACGCCGGTGCCGCCCAAGTGGGGCGCGGCGGCGGCGTACATGAGCACCGAGCCGAAGAGGGCGAAGGTGATGCCCACCGTCAGCAGCATCAGGTACTTGTAGCCGGCCTCCAGCCCACGCCGGTCCCAGTAAAATGCCACCAGCAGGCCGGAGGCGATGGTGGTCGCCTCCACCGCGACATAGAGCATGATGACGTTGTTGGTAACCACGCCCCAGAGCATGGTGGCGATGAAGAGCATGAGCAAGCAGTAGAAGGTGTTGAGCCGCTGCTCGGTGACATCGCGCCAGTGGATTGCCGTCTCGTGGCGCATGTAGCGCTGCGAATAGATGACCGCGAGCAGGCCGACCATGCTGATCACCAGCACCAGCACCATGCTCAGGCCGTCCACCCGCAGCTCCTCGCCCCAGGCGGTGAGCACAGCGTCGAGCGTGAGCATCTGATAGAGCATGGCGCCGCCTACCGCGGCGGTGACCAGCGCGCCGAGCACGACCGCCGCGTTGCGCCCGCCGATGCTCACCCGCCCCAGGAAATAGGCGATGATGCCGGTCGCGCCGGGGACGAAGATCAGCAAGATCGGAAGTACGGACACTACCTGATTAGGCATCTGGCAACTCCCGGATGGTATGTCGGCCGGCCTCGCCGGGGCGCGTGCTCGCGGTCATGCGCGGCGTTGTCTCGCGCGGCTCCATCACCAGTGCAGCTCCGACAGCTGGTAAGTGTCGGTGGAGCCGAACTTCTGGTAGATCCCCGAGATGATGTAAAGCAGCAGATAGACGGTGATGACCACCTCGGTGGCGATACCCACCAGGGCGGTTTCCCGGATGTTGGGCGCCAGGCTCACCAGGCTCAGGTGCACGGCGTTCTCGAGCAGGCACAGCCCGACCACGGTCTTGATGGCGTCGCGGCGGGACAAGATGGCGTAGAGCCCGACCAGGAACACCGTGAGCGCCACCGCCAGGTTGGTGCGAAAGACGCCCTGCGCCGCAGTCGCCGTGGGCGCCAAGAAATCGGCGTAGGTGTGGGTCAGCTGATAGAAGCTGACCAGCAGCACGCTGGCGATGATGACCGAGGGAACGAAGCCGACGATGCCGCGGATCTCGCGATCCACGGTGCGCCGAACATAGGTCAGCAGCAGCCACGGCGTGATCAGCGCCTTGGTGATGAAGGCGACGCCGGCCCACCAGTAGAGGGCGGAGTTGCCCTGGGCGAAGGCGAGAATGAGCGCGCAGATGAGCAGCGCCTGCCCCGCGTAAGCGTAGGCGGCCATGCGCAGGTTGCGCGCCTCCACCGCGCTCACCGAGGTGAAGATCATGATCAGGCTGAGCGTGTGGATCAGTCTCTCGTTATACATTGGCGTGCATTCCTTCCCGCGGCGGTGGGCCCTAGACGGTCGCCTCGGACTGAGCTGACTCGCGCCGCTCTTCGGCCGCCGGGCGAAAGCCGGTGACCTGGAGCGCGTCGAGCGCGCTGGGCGGGATGTAGCAGCGCCCGCAGCGCTGGCAGAGGCTCATGAAGATCTCGGCGCGGATGCGCAGCTGGTGGCTGTCGTTGGTGGCGGTCTCGAACTCGCGGCTGAGCTTGATCGCGTCCTCGGGACAGACCTCCTCGCAGCGCCCGCAGTGGACGCAGCGCTCGAGATCGAACTCCAGGATGCGCTTCTCCTGCGACGGGTCGGAGACGCGGATCAGCCGTGTGGGGCACACTTCCGCGCATCCCCCGCAGCCGATGCACTTGTTGACGTCGAGCACGACCCGCCCGCGGAACTGCTCCGGCGCCTCCATCGGCGCCAAGGGATACGGCAAGGTGACCTTGCCGGCGCGTAGGCAGATGAGGGCTTCTTTCAGCTTACTGAGAAACATCTCGACTCCTTCTCACGCCTTGATGATGGTCAGCGCCACCGCCGCCACCGCGACGAAGACGATGCGCATGAAGTAGCTCATGGACTGGTCGATGCGCAGGCGCGGGTTGACCACGTCTATTAGCCCCACCAAGAGCACCACCACCAACGCTTTGGCCAGGGTGATGACGATGTTGAGCGGGGCCACCCCGAGGTTCGGCCAGGGCAGGAAGATCTGCACCAGCAGCACGGAGAACAGCAGCAGTCGCATGTGGAACGACCACTTCACGAGCGCCAGCCGGGGGCCGCTGAGCTCGACGAAGGGGCCGCCCATGATCTCCTGGTCTGCCTCCGCGATATCGAAGGGCAGCTTGCCCACCTGTGCTTGCAGCGCCAGGAAGAACGCCACCCCGGCGAAGACCATGGATAGGCTGGGGTGGTTGGCGAGCTGCCAGGAAACCATGCCGTCCAGGAGCAAGGTCTGCGATTTGAGCGCGGCCGCGATGAGCGCAATGGCGACCACCGGCTCCGTGGACAGCACCATCATCATCTCGCGGCTCGCCCCGACGAACGCGTAGGGGCTGCCGGAGGCGAAGGCCGCCATCATCACCGCCACCGCGACCCCGGTCAGCACGTAGAGCAGCGTAATCAGGTCGCTCCACTGGCCCATGGGGGCGCCACCGCCCATGGGGATGAGCAGGGCGAGGAGCAGCACCGCCGCCATCATCACCACCGGCGCGGTACGGAACATCAGGCTCCGCGTCGGGCGCAGGTCCTCCTTGCCCAGCAGCTTGAGCAGGTCGAGATAGGGCTGGGTGATAGGCGGCCCCTGGCGGGAGTGGATACGCGCCTTCAGCTTGCGGATCAATCCCTCCAGCAGGGGCGACAACAGCAGCACCAGCAGTATCTGGAATATCCCCACTACCACCGCATGAACCATCTAGCTCCTCCGCTGGCTTCTCTCGCGCGAGAGAGCCGTGAGCTCCTCCTGGGTATAGACCTTGACTTTACGCTCGTCGTTGGCGTCAACCACCTCGACCCGCTCGGTGCACGAGAAGCAGGGGTCTATGCTCCCCAAGGTGATGGGGACATCCGCGATTTCCTGGTCCTGGATCATCGCCGGAATGCACTGCAGGTTGGGGTAGGTGGGAGCGCGCACGCGCCAGCGCTCGGGGCGGTTGTTTTCGCCGGTCAGGACATAGTGAATGGCCTCGCCGCGCGGGGCCTCGACCATGCTGATGCCTTCGCGCCCGGCCGGGATCTCCTCCTCGATGGGGGTGACGGTCGGCCCGTCGGGCATGTCGGCCAGGCCCTTGCGGATCTGGCGAATGGACTCGAAGGTCTCCTCCACCCGCACCAGGGTGCGCGCCAGGACGTCGCCTGCCTCGTGGTAGCAGACCTTGGGCTCGAGCTCCGCGTAGGCGGCGTAGGGATGATCCACCCGCACGTCGAGCGGATGGCCGGACCCGCGCACGGTCGGCCCCACCGCGCACATCGCGCGGGCGTGCTCGTGGGTGAGCGGGCCGACGTTGGCCAGCCGCAGCATGAGCGTGGAATCGCCGGGCAGGGCGTCGGCCACGGCGAGGGTTTCCTTCTCGATCTTGTCCAGGACGTCGAGGATCTTCGGGTGCAGGTCGCGGGGGATGTCGCGGCGCACCCCGCCGATGATGTTCATGCCATAGGTCTTGCGGTTGCCGGAGATCTGCTCGCACAGCCACATGATGGGCTCGCGGATGCGCCAGCTCTGCATGAGCAAGGTATCGAAGCCGATGATGTGGGTGGCGATGCCCAGCCACAGCAGGTGGGAGTGGACGCGCTCCACCTCGAGCATGATGCTGCGGATATAGCGGGCGCGGGCGGGCGGCTCGATGCCGGCCGCCTCCTCCACCGCCTGGCAGTAGCAGGTGGAGTGGATGAAGCCGCAGATGCCGCAGATGCGCTCGGCGAGAAACGGGATCTCGTTGTAGGTGAGGATGGTGTCGCCCATCTTCTCGATGCCGCGGTGATTGTAGAACCCCCGGTAGTCGCAGCCGACGACGCGCTCGCCGTCCACGAACAGCCGCAACTGCGCCGGCTCCTCCAGCACCGGGAAGAAGGGACCGATGGGCAGCACCGAGGCGCCCTCCGGCGGCTCCTTGAGCTGCACCCGCGCCTGCGGGTCGGCCGGGGGCTTGTAGTCGTGGGGCAGGTCCTTACGCAGCGGATACACCCCTTCCGGCCAGTCATCCGCCAGCACCAGCCGCCGCGGGTCGGGGTGCCCCACCGCCTGCACGCCGATCAGGTCCTGGAACTCCCGCTCCGCCCAGCCCGCGCCGGGCACGACGGGGGTGATGGACTCGATCTTCGCGTCGCTTGGATCCACCTCCGCGAGCAGGCAGACGTAGCCGTGGTCTTCGTCCATGGCGAAGATGTGGTTGATCTCGAAGGTACCCAGGGTGCCGCGGCGGTCGGTGCCCGCGGTGATCAAGAAGCGGGCGCCTGCATGGTTGAACAGGTAATCGGCCATGGGCACCATGGCGTGCTTGTGCAGCTTGACGTAGAGCTTGCGATCCACCGGCTCGTACGATTCTATGAAACCGCTTCCCGCTCGCTGCTTGATGCCGGCGAGCAGGCCGTTATTTGAGAAGTACATGGCTTCTATTCCCTCCCGCCATTCTCGGTGGGGCAGGCGTCTCGTGGCTAGGTCGCCGGGGGCGATCGCCACCCCGGTGGCTAGGCCCGCTCACGCGGGCCGCCACGGCGGCCGTAGGCTTAGCCGCCCGATGGGTGGCTAGGTGGCTCCGCCACCGCCACGGCGGCCTTTGGGCCTAGCCGCTTAGGGGCCTGCCAAACGAAAGGACATTCGCAGCCGAGACTTGCCCGCCTCAGGCGTGGCGGCTGCGCCACCAACAAGGCGCCCCGATATTGGGTCAGTAGCTCCCCTCATATTCCTCTGCGCAATCCGCGGGTTCCCCCAAGCCCTTACCCCTTGATCAACCACACCAGCAGCGCCAGCACCACGATCACGCCCACCACCTGCCACAGCATATAGATCTGCGGGATGCCGGAGTGGGTGCGGCTCAATCGGTCCGCCAGCCTGCCGCCGCCCCGGATCAGCGGCCCGTAGAGCCAATAATCGAGATCGAACGCGCGCTCCAGGGCGCGGGGGAAGCGCATGCGGGGCAAACGAACGGTCGGGTAAATGCCGGCGAATACCCGGTTGAAGGACGAGAACAGCCCTTGCGCGCGGAAGCGCACGAGTTCGTCGGCATGCTCCTCGCCGCAGTACCAGCATTCGACTTCCCGCGCCGGGGCGCCGGCCAGCCGCATGACCGCGTAGCTGACCACGGTCAGCCCGGCCAGCACCGCCAGCAGCAGCAGCGGATTCCACGCCGCAGTCACCGTTCCACTCGGGGTGAGCGCCAGCGTCCAGGCCGACCCCGCCATCACTTGCGCCGGCGCGGCCAGCCCCGCCGGCGACGCTTGCAGCACCCCGTATATCGCGCGCGCCACCCACACCGGGGCCAGCCCCAACGCAACGCAGATCAGCGCCAGCACCACCTGCGCGGTGGTCATCGTCCACGGCGGCGGCCCGTCGTGCGCCGGCGCCGGCGGGGCGAGCTTGCCCATGAACGCGATGCCCACGAACTTCACCGCGTATGCCAGGCTGACTATGCTGACGAACAATGCGACCAGGCCCAAGACGATGAACACCGGGTACTGCAGCCCGCCGAGCAGCGAGGTCTGGTAGAGAATCCACTTGCTGACGAAGCCGTTGAGCGGCGGCAGCCCGGCCAGGGCAAAGGCGCCCACCACTGCGGTGGCGGCGGTGACGGGCATCACCGCGGCCAGCCCGCCGATGCGATTGAGGTCGCGGCTGCCGGCGTAGTAGACGACGCTGCCGGCGTTGAAGAACAGCAGGGACTTGAAGACGGCGTCATTCACCAGGTGGTAGAACGCCGCCAGCAGGGCGAGGGCGCCGAACAAGGGCGCGATGCGCAAGAACGCGAGGCCCATGCCCAGGCTCATCAGGATGTACCCCATCTGGCCGATGCTGGAGAAGGCGAGCAGACGCTTGCAATCGTTCTGCTGCACGGCGGCGATGCTGCCGATGACGGCGGAGGCGACCCCGAAGGCGGCGATCACCAGCCCCCACACAATGATGGCGTCGTGGCCGAGCGCGGGGATAGCGTTCCATAGGAAGACGCGGGCGATGCCATAGACGCCGAGCTTGATCATCACGCCGGAGAGGATGGCGCTGACGCTGGAGGGGGCCGCGGGGTGGGCGTCGGGCAGCCAGTCACCGAAGGGATACATGCCGGCCTTGGTGCCGAAGCCGACGAACCACAGGCCGAGCACCACGTGGAGCAGCCACGGCCGCGCCTGGGCCATATTCTCCATGGAGAGCTGGGCGGTCGCGAAATTGAACTCCCGCAGCATCCCCGACTTCCAGGTGATAATGGCCGCCGCAAACATCAGGGCGCTTGCCGCGTGGGTGATCAGGAAGTACTTGAAGCCGGCGCGCAGGCTCGTGGCGTTCTCGCGCTCGAATACGACCAGGAAGTAGCTGGCGAGGGTCATGAACTCCCAGAAGACGAGAAAGAAGAACCAGTCCGAGACGGAGACGACGCCCACCATGCCGCCGATGAACAGCAGCAGCGGGGCATAGTAGCGGGCAAGGTTCTCCCGGGGATAGGACTCCATGTAGTCTATCGAGTAGAAGACGGCGAGCACCGAAACTACACAGATCAGGAGCAGGAAGAGCGCACTCAGCGTGTCCACTGTGAAACTGAGCTCCGCGCCCAGGCCGACGATGTTAAGGCCGCTGGAGTAGAGCGCAGGCTCGCCGGTCAGCAGCACCGGCAGCGCGACTGAGGCGATGATGATGGCGGAGAAGGCGACGAACAACAGGGCGATCCAGCCGGCGGAGCGCCGGCTGCGCGCCATCGCCGCCGACACCGCGGCGCCCGCGGCGAGGATGCCGATTGCGTACAGTATCAGCTCCGACGACATTAGCTCCGAGAACATCGGTCTTTCTCCCTCACTTCGCCGGACACGGAATGTGCTGGACGAGCGGGATTCCCACCAGCGGCGACGCGACACACATGACGATCAGCACCACCAGCGCGATGCTCATCGCGAGCGGCAGGCCGTTGTCGGGCGCCGCCAGCACGCGCTCGCTCGGCTCGCCCAGGAACACCTTCTGCGCCACCCACAACATCCAGGCGAAGGATACCACGCTCTCCAGCAACACCAGCCCGAGCACCACCGGGCCCAGGCCGCTGTGGATTTGCAGCGAACCGGCGAGCAGGTAGAACTTGCTCCAGAAGCAGGCCAGCAGGGGCACCCCGGTCACCGCCAGCGCCCCGATCACAAACGCCAGCCCCACCAGCGGCAGCCGCCGGCCCAGCCCGCTCAGCTCCCTGATGGAGCGCGTGCCGGTCGTGTACGCCACGGCGCCCACGCTCAGGAAGAGCGTGGTCTTGGCGAAGCCGTGGGTGATGATGTGCAGCACTGCACCGCGGAAGGCGAGGGTGGAGCCCATCAGGCCCATGGAGATGCCGAGCATGACGTAGGCCAGGTGAGCGATGGTCGAGTAGGCCAGCAGCCGCTTCATGTCATCCTGGGTGAAGTAGAGGGTCAGCGCCATGAACATGGTGGCGAGCGCCATGATGGCGGCAAGCATGCCCATCCCGGGCGACAGCGACCAGCTTGCGCATACCACGCGGGCGATGAGATAGACGCCGGCCTTGACCATGGCCGCCGCATGCAGGTAGGCGCTGATGGGGGTGGGCGCCTCCATGGCATCGGGCAGCCAGGTGTGGAAGGGGATCTGCGCCGCCTTGGCCCATGCGGCGATGAGCAGGAAGACGAACACCGTATGCCTGAGCCCAGGCGCGAGCTTACTCAGCGCTGAGAACTCGAACGACTGGGTGGAGATGAAGACGATGAAGAGCGCAACCAGGAAAAACAGGCCGCCGACATGGGTCATGATCAGGGCCTTGAAGCCGGCGCGCAGGGCCTTCTCTTCCCGGGTATGCGAAATAAGGGCCCACGAGCAGAGGGTGGTGAGCTCCCAGAAGATGAACAATTGCAGCAGGTTGGGCGAGATGGCGACGCCGGCCATGGCGCCGATGAACAGCAGCAGCCAGAAGTGGTAACGGCCCTGGCCCTCGCTCAGGTCGTGCTCGCGGTTGCGCTCGGTCATATAGGCGGTCGAGTAAAGCACGACCAGGAACCCCACGCCGGTGATGACGACCAGCAGCAGGCTGCTGAGGGGGTCAATCATGACCCCGAACAGGCCCCCCTCCTCCAGTCCCTTGAGCCAGGGCATGCGGCCGACCAGATGGACATAGGTCTGGGGGTAGGCCCGGACGATGGCCCAGACACAGAGCAGGAGGGTAACCAGCGCCGTGGCGGTGGAAATGGCGCGCACGGCGCGCGGGCGCAGGCCGGCGACCATCATCGCCCCGTAAACAGGCAGCCCTACCAACAGGATCAGGATTGCGAGCATCCTCTTACCTCTGTACGCGTTTGCCTGCCATGCTCACTACGGGATATACCGAATGTGCTCAACCAGCGGCACGCCGATCGCCGGCGCCGCTATGCACATGACGATCAGCAGCCAGAGCACGATCGTGATCTGCACCGGCAGCGGATCGTGCACCGCCTCCACCACCGGCGTGGGCTCGCCGAGCAGGATCTTCTGCGCCACCCTCAGCATCCAGGCGAAGGAGATGAGGCTCTCCACCAGCACCAACACCAGGATGATCGGTCCCAGGTTGCCGGACAGATCGAACGCGCCGGCGAGCAGGTAGAACTTGCTCCAGAAACACGCCAGCGGGGGTATTCCGGTGACCGCCATTATCCCGGTGGCGAACGCCAGCCGCACCAGCGGTATCTTGCGCGCCAGCCCGCCGAGCTGGCTGATGGAGCGGGTGCCGGTGGCATAGACGACCGCCCCGGCGGTCAGAAACAGCGTGGTCTTGGCGAAGCCGTGGGTGATGATGTGCAGCATGCCTCCGCGGAACGCGAGCTGCGAGCCCATCATTCCCATGCCGATGCCGAGCAGGATGTAGCCGACGTTGGCGATGGTGGAGTAAGCCAGCAAACGCTTGAGGTCGTCCTGCGCGAAGTAGAGGGTGAGCGCCATGAACATGCTCACCAGCGCCATGATGGCGGCGACCAGGCCGACCAGGTACACGGCGAGCGGCGGCCCGACGACATAGGAGGTGGTGATGATGCGGGCCAGGGCATAGACCGACACCTTGACCATGACCCCGGACAGCAGGGCGCTCACCGGGCTCACCGCTTCGGCGTGGGCATCCGGCAGCCAGGTATGGAAGGGGATCTGCGCGCCCTTGGCCCACGCCGCGATGAGCAGGAACAACAGCACCAGGTTCTTCAGAGCCGGGGTGAGCCGCGCCAGCGCGGTGAAGCTGAACGACTGGGTCTCGATGAACAGCAGGAATAGGGCGACCAGGAAGAAGAGGCCGCCGATGTGGGTCATGATCAGGGCCTTGAACCCCGCCCGCAGGGTCTTGTCCTCCTGGGTGTAGGCGATGAGCGCCCAGGAGCAGAGGGTGGTCACCTCCCAGAAGATGAACAGTTGCAGGAGGTTGGGCGAGAGGGCGACGCCGGCCATGGCGCCGATCAGCAGCAGCAGCCAGAAGTAGTAGAGCCGCTGGCCTTTGCTCAGGTCACGCTCGCGGTTGCGGTCGCTCAGGTAGGCGGTGGAGTAGAGCGCTACCAGGAAACCGACGCCGGTGATGAGGATGAGGGCCAGACTGGTCAGCGGGTCCATGAGCACGCCGAACAAGCCGACCCGCTCCAGGCCCTTGAGCCAGGGCATTTCGCCGAAGACGAAGCTGAAGGAGCCGGGGAAGACGCGCACGACGGCCCATATGCTGAGGACGAGCGTGGCCAGCGCGACGATCGTAGCCAGGGGACGAAGAACGCGCGCACGCGCCCACATCGCCACAATGGCGGCTACTATCGGCAGCGCGATCAACAGAATCAGGATTATGAGCATCCTCTCACCTCTGCGCGCGTGCGCCGCGACGACGTGTCATTCTGAGCCCCTTCGCCGGCCTGTCATTCTGAGGCCCTTCGCTGGTGTCATTCCGAGCGAAGCGAGGAATCTTGGCCGCGCTCAGGGTAAACTCCGGCGAAGAATCCCCTATCGTTTGAGCATCCCCGGTAGGGGATTCTTCACTTCGCTGCGCGGAGTTTACCCCCTCGCTCCACTCGGGGCAGGCTCTGAGCGCAGTCGAAGGGTTCACAATGACATGGCGGCGCGTCCTCGCGACCTTCTTCACATTCGCTCGCTGCGACCCCCAGCGCCTCACTGATGGCGGCGGCAACCCCTGTGACGGCCGTCCGCACCGCCGGCGTCAGCCCCTGCCCGACCGCAACTGATCCGGGCTGGATGCCCAGCAGCAGCGACCCCTGCCCCGCTTGCTCCTGCAGATAGCGCATCACCAGCCCCAGCGACGAGCGGTGCGTTACGCAGCTCCGCCGCGGCAGGTCCCGTTCCTCCAGCAGCGCCGCCTGCCCCGGCTCCCCGCCGAAATCCACCGCATCCACGAACACAACCACCGCCGCCCCCGACTCCGCCATCGGCCCCAGGTAGCGCTCGGGGGCATCCCCCGCATCCAGAACGGCCAGGCCCTCTGATCGAGGGAGGGACACAGCCGAGGGCGGCTGTGCCACATCCGGTCTGCCACCTGTAGCCCCGATTCGACGCAATTCCTCCACCACGGCGGGCCCCGCCCCGTCATCGCCGCGGTCCGGGTTGCCAACGCCCACGACCAGCGCGGCGCCCAGAGGCGCAGCCGCCCGGCGCAGATCCGCGACCAACCCGCGGCCTACTCCAGCAGGCCCTTCATTTGCTGATAGCTGAATACCGGACCGTCCCGACATACGTACTTGTGGCCGATGCAGCAGTGGTTGCACTTGCCCACGCCGCACTTCATGTGTCGCTCCAGGGTGGAGATGATGTTGTCGCCCGCGAACCCCATGCTCACCAGGTCCTGGATGACGAAGCGGATCATCACCGGAGGGCCGCAGATGTAGGCGACCGTCCCGTCCGGCTTGACATCGGCCTTGGGGAACAGCGTGGGCACCATGCCGACGTTGCCCTGCCACCCCGCCTCGGAGCGATCCACGGTGACCATGAACCTGATGTCGCCGCGCTGCTCCCACTGCTCGAGCTCCTGCTTGTACACCAGGTCGGTGGGAGTGCGCGCGCCGTAGAGGATGGTGATATCGCCGAACTTGTCGCGCTCATCCAGCATGTTATGGATGAGCGAGCGCAGGGGCGGCAGGCCGATGCCGCCGCCGATAAAGAGGATATTGCGCCCCTGCACCTCGTCGCAGGGGAAGTGGTTGCCCAGCGGCCCGCGGATGCCGACCTCGTCGCCGGGGCCCATGCCGTGCAGGGCCGCGGTGAGAGCCCCCACCGCGCGGATGGTGATCTCGAAGTTCTGCTTGCGCGTGGGCGACGAGGCGAAGCCGAAGGGGGCCTCCCCCAGCCCGAACACCGACAGCTCCACGAACTGCCCGGGGCGCCAGGTGAAGGCCTGATGCGCCGGGTCTTCGCGCAGGCGAAAGACGAAGGTCTTGGTGTCGGGCGTCTCGTCGCGGACGTCCGTGATGCGGGCGATCTGCGGCAGGTAGATATTGGGCCTGGTCTCGGTCACTTCCATTCGGCTCTCCTGATGCCCTCGCCGACCTCGGTGATGCCGAGGCGGATGCCGGGGCAGACGCGAATACAGCGGCCGCAGCCGACGCAGCCCTGCATGCCGTCGCGCGCGACGTATTGATAGCTCATCTTGTGGAACATGCGCCGCTTGAGGCGGTGCAGTTGTTCCGGCCGCGGGTTGTGCCCCGACGCCTCGCGCGTGAGGCCCGGGTACTGGCAGGAATCCCAGCGCCGACTGCGCAAGCCGTCGCCGTTAACTTGGGCGTCGGTGACGTTGAAGCAGTAGCAGGTGGGGCAGATGTGGGTGCAGCCGCCGCAGCTCACGCACCAGTGCGCCATCCGCCGCCACAGGTCCTCGTCCACATTGTCGAGCGACACCTTGCGACTGGAGGCCGCGAAGTAGAGCCGCGGCTCGCGCGGGAAGCTCTTCTCGGCCTGGGCGTCCAGCTCCCGGCGGCGCGCCAGGTCCTCGTCTGACGCGGACGTGAACAGCGCGGACGCCGCCGCCACCAGCGCCTCTCCGCGTTCCGTGTCCACCTCGGCCAGGTAGTGGTCGCCAAGGTCGGTGAGCTGGATATCGTAGCCGCCGCCGGAGGGCAGGAAAGGCCCGGTGTCGGCGCACACGCAGAAGGAATCGCCGCACGGCTGGTGGCAGGCCAGGGCGATGAGGGCGGTGTTGGCGCGCCGCAGCGAGTAGTATGTGTCAGGCAGATCCTCCACGCCCAGGGCGAGGTCCATGAAGCGCACCGCGCTCACGTCGCAGCAGCGGATCCCGAACAGCACCCGCTTCTCCTGGTCGTAGATGGGGTTAACCTCGTAGCCGCCGTTGCGCCGATAGCGCAGCATCGGTTCGACCTGTGGGAAGAGGAACCGTTTCGGGGAATCCTGGGTGTTGCAGAAATCGAGCGTGGCCTGGCCGGGCGAATCAATGCGCTCGAACGCCACGTCGTCGCCGTGCAGGCGCACCGGGGCGATCACCGTCGCGCCCTTCTGCAGCGCTGCCAGCCACTCCCGCCAGCGGTCCTTTTCCAACCGTAACGCTCGGCTCATCATCCACCTCTTTGCCGCTAGGCAGCGGTGACGCTGACCGCCACGGGCGCGTAGACCTGGTGGCCCTCGACCTGTCCGGGGGCGGCGCCGCCGAAGACCTCGCGCGCCCGCTCGCGCAGGTGGTAGGGCACCGCCAGCGTCCGCTCCGGCAGCCCGGGGTCCAGCTTGAGCTGAAGCTGCGCTTCGCCCTGCGCCGACGCCAGCTTGACCTTGAAGCCCTGGCGAAGCTGCAGTTCCTGTGCGTCGTTGGGATTCATGCGGACGTAACCGGCGGGGAAATCCGCCGCCGCGATCCCGTACTCGCGGCGCAGCATGTCGCAGTGCAGGACGGTAGCGTCGGCCGTCCAACGCTCGGCGGTGGCGTCGAGCACCAGTACAAAGGGCCGCTCGGCATCCACCTGGGGCGCCTGTGTCCCCGGCGGGCAGTCGATTGGCCGGAGCGAGAGCCCCTTTAGCTGCAGGCGCTCGCCGGCGCCGTTGGCGCTCGGCCAATAGGCGCCCCATCCCTCATCCAGTTTCTCATGGCTGATGCCGCTGTAGGCGGGCGTCAGCGCGGCGATCTCGACCATGACCGCGGCGGGCGAATCGTAGCGCCACGAAGCCCCCAAACGCCCCGCCACGTCGTGGATAATGCGCCAGTCCGGCCGCGCCTCGCCGGGGGCGTCCACCGCCTTGCGAATGCGTTGGATGCGGCGGTCGCCGGCGGTGGTGGTGCCGTCTTTCTCCGCATACGCGGCCGCCGGCAGGAGGACGTCGGCGAGCCGCGCAGTCTCGGTCATGAACAGCTCTTGCACCACCAGGAAATCGAGCGCCTCGAGCTGCTGGCGCGCCTGCGCCGGGTCGGCGGCGCCGCCCACCACGTCGGCGCCCATCACGTACAGGCCCTTGACGCCGGCCAGCATCTCGGGCAAGGGCTTGCCGGCGGATTGCGGCAGGGAGCATCCCCACGCCTGCTCGAACTTGCGGCGCGCCTCCGCGTCCTCCAGCGACTGCCCGCCGGTCAGCAGGCCGGGCGCCAACCCCATGTCCAGCGCGCCCTGGAAGTTGTTCTGGCGGGCGAGAGGAAACAGCCCCATGGACGCGCCGCCGAGGTGATTGGTGAGGGCTACGAGATCCGTCAGAATGGTCGCCATGGTGGCCGCGGCGGGGTGCTGCGCCACACCGCTCGAATACAGCACCACGCTCCTGCGCGCGCCGCCGCACAGTTTCGCGGCCTCGTCCACCTGCGCGGCGGAAACGCCGGTTCTCTGCTCCACCATGTCGAGACTGAACTGCGAGAGGCTGCTGACGAACTGGTCGTAAGCGTCCCAGTTGCGATCGAGCAAAGAAGAGTCCATGAGACCCTGATCCACCACCGACTTGACGAGCCCGCACAGCAATACCGCCTCGGTTCCCGGGCGCGGCTGCAGGCGAACGTGCGCCAGCGGCGACAACTGCGTCGGGAGAGGCGAAATGACGATCAGCTTGGCGCCGCGCTTGACCGCCTCGTAGATGAGGGAGCCGACCATGGTTACCTCGGGGACGACGTCGGCGCCGATTACGGTTATGACTTCGGCTTCGGCCAGCTCGGGCGCCGAGTTGGTCGCGGCGGCGAACCCGAAGGCCGCACGCAAGGCGGCGAGGTCGGCTATGCGCTGCGGGCGGCTGGAGAAATCAATGTTGTCCGTGGCCAGGACGCAGCGCCCCAGCTTCATGAGCAGGTAATTGTCCTCGTTCGAGCAGCGCGCGGAGCCGACTACCCCGACCTGCTGACCTCGCGGCAGCTTCTCGGCTATGAGGGACAGCGCCTGCTCCCACGAGGCCGGGCGCAGTTGGCCGTCCCGCTTAATCAGTGGTGAGCGCAGGCGGTCGGGATGGGAGACGAACTCATGCGCGTGCCAGCCGCGCATGCACAGCTTCCCCCTGGCGACGGGATGCGTTTGGCTCGGCAGGACGCCGGTGAGCTTGCCTCCCTCGACGCGGAGATACAGGTTGCACCCCGACCCGCAGAACGGGCACGTGGTCAAAACGTTAGCCATGGCGTGCACCTTAAGAGCTGGGAATGACTCCCTGGGCGCGACCCAGGATCACCGCTTTGCGCCGGCAACGATGAGGCGCCGGGTTCGCGGCAGGCTTGTGACGCTTTTCACAACCAAGCCTATCTTATCATACGTCAGACCGCCCTGTAAACCTTCCGCGCAGCAAAAAAATCTGGCGCCCGCCAGCGTTGTTTCCCCCACTATGCGCTCGTTCGGCGCTTCGCGAGCCCATCCGCGACCAACCAAACACGCAACGCCGCCTGGAGCATTTGTGACGTATATCACGAAGTCGTCAGGCCTTCGCTCGACCGTTGCCAAGACCTCTCGCGAAGTTTACGCGCCTGAGGCGGGTTTGCCATGAGCGATGCCGAAGGGCTCGGGGTGACAGTTAAACCGTCTTTCGCATAGGATCTAACAGCCCTGTGATAAAGTCGATAACGACGTGTTCTGGCGGCGAACAGCGCCTGTCCGTGAGTTCAGCGCTCGCCGGAAAATGCGAGCGTCGAGGCACGCGCGCCACTTTATCACAGGCCTGCTAACCCGGATTATGCGTAGACCCACGACGCTGTCATTGTGAGCGATAGCGAAGAATCTTGGCAGGGAATGTGCAACCGCGATGGCAAGACCCTTCGCTTCGCTCAGGGTGACATCACTCGCTGGGTGAATGCCACACGCTCACTACGCATGATCTGGGTCTAAGAACGGCCGCACGCCCTGAGGCGTGGTCACGCCTCAGGGATTACGCCGCCAGCCTTCAGTATGCCGACCACTGCCGCCAGAGCCGCGCTGTCCTCCCCCACCCCCACCAGGGGCTTGCCCGCAGCGTCGAGGCGGCGCAGCTCCTCGTCCTCGGGAATGGTCGCGTCAATGGAGAGCCCGCGCGCGCGGACCGCCGTTTCCAGCTCGGGCGGCACCGCGTCCGTCCTTGTCAGGACCAGCATGTGGCGCCCCACCGCAGTCTTAAGCTCGCGGATTAGCTCGAGCGCGCGCGCCGCCGTTTCGACCCCGCGCACGGACACATCGCTGAGCAGCACCAGCAGATCCACGTCGCGGGTGGTGCGGCGGCTCAGGTGTTCCAGCCCCGCCTCCGAATCCATGACCACGAACCGGTATTGCGACGCCAGCTCGTCCACGCACGCGCGCAGGACGTTGTTCGCGTAGCAGTAGCAGCCCGGTCCTTCCGGCCGCCCCATCGCCAGCAGGTCGAACCCCTCCGATTCCACCAGCGCCTGGGCGGTGCGGTAGCGCAGGAACTCGGTCTTGCTCATGCCGGCGGGCAGGTCGTCGATCTTGCGCAGCCCTTCCTCGCGCACGTCGCCCACGGTCGCCGTGACCTCGACTCCGAGGGCCGCATTGAGATTCAGGTTGGGGTCGGCGTCCACCGCAAGCACCGGGGTCAGGCCGCGTTCGACCAGCGCTCGCACCGTGAGCGCCGCGACGGTGGTCTTGCCCGTGCCGCCCTTGCCGGTGACGGCGATGGTGGTGGGCACGTCAGTCTCCCCCACGTTTCGCGGCTTCGTCCGCGCGCGAGCGCCCGCCAGCGGCCGCGTCTTGCTTGCCTTCCAGTTCGCGCTCCAGCCGCGCCTTGATCGCGTCAACCGCAGCGATGTACTGCGCCCCCGGCTGTGCACGCCCAATCCAGCCGAGGCCTTCGATGAAGGGAAGGTCGCCAATCAGCGGGAGACGCGCGTGCTCGCGGACAAAGGCGACGTCGTCCGCGCCGCGCACCTTGTTGGCGACGACGAAGCACGCGTGCAGGCCGAGGTCGCCCGCCAGGGCGGCGATGCGCTCGGCGGTGCGGGCGGCGGCGTGGGTGGGCTCGACGACGATCAGCAGCGCGTCCATGTAGCGCGAGGTGCCGCGGCCGAGGTGCTCGAGGCCGGCCTCCATGTCGAGCAGCAGCACCGCGTGTTCCCCGGTCACGATCTCGCGGGTGAGGGCGCGCAGCACCGAGCTTTCGGGGCAGGCGCAACCAGAGCCGCCCTGGGTGATGGCGCCCATGACCAGCAAGCGGATGCCGTCGTGGAGGACGCTGAAGCGCTCGATGAGGTCCGAGACCTCGGGATTGATGGCGAAGAAGCCGCCGCCCTGGGAGGTTCCGGCGCGGTCGCACAACAGCTCCCGCATCTCGCAGATGGGGGTGATGCTGGCGACGAGCTCATGGGGGAACCCCAGCGCCGGGCCGAGGCAGTTATTGGGGTCGGCGTCCACGGCCATGACCTCGCGCCCCTGGCGCGCGAAGGCGTGGGCGAGCGCCGCGCACAGCGTGGTCTTGCCCACCCCACCTTTTCCGGCGACGGCGATTTTCATTCAAGGCCTATCCTGACGACGCCCGATATGCCTTCAGGAAGTCGGCGCAGTACACGTTGCGGTTGAGCAGCAGCTCGGTGGTGATCATGGCGTCCATCATCTCGCTGTCCATGGGGTCCATGATCGCGGCGTCGAGGCCGTGCGCCAGCGCCATCACCAGGTAGGTGCGGTTGATCAGCTCGCGATAGACGGCGCCCTGGCTGACGTTGCTCAAGCCGAGAATGGTCTTCGGCGGCGGGTCGGACAGCATCTTGCACTGGCCGATGGTATTGAGCACGTGGGTGGGGGTCACCTGGTCCGCGCTGATGGGGATGATGACGCCGTCCACATAGATGCGGTCGGGCGAGATGCCGTGCTCCATGGCCGCGGCGACGACGCGCAGGGCGATCTCGACGCGGCCGTTGGCGTCGCGCGGGATGCCTTTCTCGTCGATAGTGAGGGCGACCAGCGAGGCGTCGTTGTCGGCCGCCAGCGGGAGCAGCGCGTCGAGCCTGGCCTGCTGGCCGGTGGTCGAGTTGATGACCGAGCCGGGGCCCGCGGCCTTGATGCCCACCGTCATGACCTCGTTCTTGGTGGTGTCGATCGCCAGCGGTGCGTCGGTCACCTCGCGGATCGTCTCGACGAGCCACTGCATGGTCGAGACCGGGTCGTCGGAGGCGGGGCCGACGTTAACGTCCAGGCAGTGGGCGCCGCAGGCGAGCTGCCTCTGCGCCAGGTCCCGGATAGGCCCCTTATCCTTGGCCTGGATCGCCTGACGCACATCTTTGAACATACCGTTAATGCGTTCACCGATGACGTACATTTACGTAGACCCTCCTTGAATGGATGTCATTCTGAGCCCCTTCGCCGCCGGTCACTCTGAGCGAAGCGAAGAGTCTTGTTCGGCTCAAGGGTAAACTCCGGCGAAGAATCTCCTACGGTGCGAGATTCTTCAGTCGCTTTGCTCCTTCAGAATGACATGGCAACAGATCAGCGCTGCATGAGGCCGTCGAGCGTGTGCTTGACCATCTTCACCGCCTCGGGATGCCACAAGATGACCATGTCCACGCCGCCGTGCAGGAAGCAGTTGGCGGTGACGGCCTCCCATATCGGCCCGCGCTTGGCCTGCGGCCCCCACTGCGCGCCTTCCTCGTCCGCGGCCTTCGCCTCTTTGGCGCGCCACGCCTCGGAGCCGACCACCGCCAGCATGGGCATGGACAGCATCTTGTCGCCCGACAGCGCGGCCAACCGCGAGCGCTCCATGATCGAGTATGCGTACTCCATGCCGTAGCCGAGGCCGCCGGTGGCCTGATACATGATGATGCGGTCGGTGCTCAGGCCCATGTCGGACACCAGGATATTGACCTGCTTGATGATGTTGATGTCGATGGGCGCCTCGGTGATGAGCTTGTGGCCGTCGGCGAGGCAGGCGGCGGTGATGGTCTTGTAGTTCTCCTGGCGCGCGGTGCCCAGGGCGCAGTTCTCGCCCGCGGCGGCTTCGCTCGCGCGCAGCATCACCTCGTTGTCCTTGGCGTCGTCGCCGCAGCCCCAGATGATGAGGGGCACGCCCACCGCCCCCAGCACCTTCTTCACCACCTCGGCGGCGTGATCGGGGGAAGTATCCTGGTTATCGGGGTGGGCGCTCACCAGGCGCAGGCAGATCGCCTCGGCGCCGAACTCCTCCACGCATTTCCGGGCCCAGGCCGCGGGGTCGCCGAGCACATCGCCGAAGGGCTTGGCAAGCGCGTCCGGCCACTCCTTGGGCGCGGCGTCGAGCACCTCCATCGCCACCACGGGGCGGTTGGGGATCCGGCCCTCGAAATGCAGGAATGGCAAGGTGGCCGCGCCGCCCAGGGCCACCGTCGAGGTGCGGGTGCCGCCATTGTCGCTGGTCGCGCCGAGGGTCACCGCGTTGACCACGGTGCTCCATTTCTCGACCGGGACTTCAAAGCTCATGGTCGCTCCTTGTGCTGCCGTGATTCCACGCCGATGATGGCGAAAAGCTTCTCGAAATCGAGGTGTTGGTCGAACAGCTCGCGCGCGCGCTCGACCTTGGCGCGCTCGCGCACGCGCAGGGTGCCGACGATGGCGTCGATGCGCTCGACCGTGGTCAGGGTGTCGGTGGACACCAGCAGCATGGGCACGCCTACTTGCTGCGCGCGTTTCACCAGCACCGCGCTGGGATGCAGGTTGCCGGTCAGGATCACCGCCTTGGTCGGCGTCTGCAGGGCCGCGAGCTGAATGTCGGGGCGATCGCCGCCGGTGATGACGGCCTTGCCCTCCATCTCGCGGAAGTACTTCACCGCGCTGGCCACGTTCATCGCGCCGATGACGAACTGCTTGATCAGCTCGTCGAGCCGGTTCTCGCAGCACAGCACCTTGGCGTTAAGCTGCTCCGCCAGCTCGCGCACCGTCACCGACCCCAGCACGTCGTCCCGCGGCACCGCCCCGATGACAGGGATGCCGCGCTGCTCCAGGTATTCCCGCGCCGGCCCCCGCACATGGTCGAGCGCCTGCGGCGGCACGTGGTTGAACGCCACCGCCGCGAGCCGCTTCCCCAGGCGCTCGGCGGTGAGCAGAACCTCCTCCACTGTCTGGTCCGATTCGTAGCGCGCCAGCAGCAGCACGCGCGCGTCGAGCAGCTCCGCCACGCGCGGCCCGGACAGCTTGATCAGCGCCCCGCGCGACAGGTTGCCGATGCCGCCGACGATGGTGACGTCCGCGCCCCGCGAGACGACGCCGTAGGCGTCGATGACGCGCTGATCCAGGTCCGCGACCCGCCCGAGCAGGGCCTGCTCCTCCACGTCGGGGGTCAGCAGCACCGGGCACAGCGAGTCGAGCGGCCCATCGGCCTCCAGTGCGCGCGCGATGAACAGCGCGTCCTGGTCGGTCATGGTGTCGTTCTCGCGCACGGGGAGCGTGCCGACCGGCTTGAAGTAGCCGACCCGCAAGCCCAGTTCGCGCAGGCGCAGGCCCAGCATCAAGGCCATAATGGACTTGCCCGCGTAGCTGCCTATGGAGGCTATGTAGATTGGTTGCAACCGCATCCAGCCGTCCGGGCGGCCACCCTTCGACTAGGGTAAACTCCGGGCCGCCTCTACAAGGGTGATCACGGGCTGCCCCGCTGCACGCGTTCCCGCTCCGCGGTCTCGAGGCGGGCGGCGACCGACGGGAACAGGCTCATATCGGTGTGCGGCAGAAAGAGCCCCGCCACGTAGCGGTCCGTGAACGCGGTAACGGCGCTCAGCTCGAAGTTGGCCACGCGAGAAGCTATTTCGGCCGCGTCGCGCCTGGCCCTTCTCGACACCAGCGTCATGCGCGCGCCGGCGACCGAAGTATTGCCCACGAACCGGATGCGCTCCAGCGGCACGTCGGGCAACAAGCCGATGGTGACGGCGTTGTCGGAATCAAGGTAGTTGCCGAAGGCGCCCGCGACCATCACGCGGTCGAGGTCGCCCGGCGACAGCCCCGCGCTTTCGAGCAGCAGCTGCACGCCGGCGAACGTCGCCGCCTTGGAGCGCACCAGGTTCTCGATATCCGCCTCGTTGATGACGATGTCGTCCTCGCGCCCGACCTCGCGCCCCCACACCAGGACGAACTGCGGCTGGTCGCGCTCCACGCGCACGCGGGGGCTGGGGCAGCCGAGGTCTATCTTGCCCGCGCGGTCGATGACCCCCGCTCGCAGCAGGGTGGCGAGCACGTCGATCAGCCCCGAGCCGCACACGCCGCGCGGCTTGGCGCCGCCGATGGTCAGGTATTCGAAAACATCCGTTGCGGGGTCGTAGCGCGCGCGCTCGATGGCGCCGACGCTGGCGTGCATGCCGTAATCAATGCCGGAGCCCTCGAACGCCGGCCCCGCCGAGCAGGAGCAGCTCAGCAGCCACTCGCGGTTGCCCAGCGCGAGCTCGCCGTTGGTGCCCATATCCAGCAGCAGCCATAACTGATCGACCTCGGCCATGCCGGTGGCCAGGATACCGGCCACCACATCGCCGCCGACGTAGCTGCTGACGCAGGGGGCGCAATGGATGGGCGCGGCGGGGCTGACCTCCAGGCCGATGTCGCCGGCGCGCGCGATGGGGAACCGGCGCGCCGAGGGCACGTACGGGCTGCGCCGGATGGCGGCGGGATCGAGACCGAGCAGCAGGTGGGTCATGACCGTGTTGCCGGCGCAGGCGACGCTCGTGATGTGGTTGGACTCGATGCCCTGGCCCTCGCACAGGTCGGCGACGAGGGAGTTGATGGTGCGCACGATCTCGCGCTGCAGCTCCCGGCGGCCGCCGGGGTGCTCGTCGGCATAGATGATGCGCGCGATGACGTCTTCGCCGTGCCCGATCTGGCCGTTGAGCGCGGCCCCGGTTTGCACCGCCATGGCGAGCTCGACATCCACCAGGTGGACGGCGACGGTGGTGGTGCCGACGTCGATTGCGAGGCCGTAAGAATGGCGAGGGCCACAGGAGGGCGCGACGCCGACGACGCGGCCGACCCCATCGAAATCCGCCAGCGACACGCAGGCGCGCCATCCTCCGTCGCGCAGAACGCGCGGCAGGAGGCGCAGAGCATCGAGGTCGATATCGAAACGCTCGTAGTCCGCCTCAGCGGAGCGCAGCGCGCGCTCCAGGCGCTCGAGGTCCGACGAGTTGTCGTCTATGGTCGGCGGCGGCACCTCCAGCTCCAGCCGCTGCACCAGGGGTATCGCGGTGGTCAGGCCCGGCACCTCCGCGTCGCCGGCCAGCATCTGCAGCTCGCCCAACTGCGATGCCGTCGGCACCTCCGCCACCAGGTCGTCCTCGACCTGGGTCTGGCATGCCAGCGCGTAGCCCTGCGCGACGTCCTCGGCCGAGAGGAACGGCCCGGGCTCGACCTTGGCGCGCCCCAGGCGCAGGATCACCCGGCACTTGCCGCAGGCGCCCACGCCGCCGCAGGTGGAGTCGATGGAAACCCCCGCCTGCTGGGCCGCGCCGAGCAGCGTTTCGCCGCTCGGCACCTCGATGGCCTCACCTTCAGGATAGAAAACGACGATGTGGTCGGTCATGAGAAAATGGGCTATGCGGCACCAAAAGAATCCCCGGTAGGGCAGGCGTCTCGCCTGCCATTAGTCGCGTTCGCAGCCGAGGCCTGCCCTGAGCTTGTCGAACGGGACGGCCGCGCCACCGGACGAATTCACCGCGGGCACCGCTACCCCTGCCAGGTCGTCTTGAGATAGGTCGGGATGCCGCTCGATTCCCGCGGCCCGACCAGCACCTGCCAGCCGGAAGCCTCCTGCAGCTTGCCGCTCAGCACCGCCACGCCGCCGGGGATGACGATCTTGCGGTGGCCGACCTTGTCCTCAACGCCGCTCTGCTTGATAGCGGCGGCGATGGTGTCGGCGGTGAACTTGTCCGCGGCCCAGGCGGTGAGCACCGACGTGCCCTCCGTGTCCACCACGACGATCCACGACGGCACGCGGCTGGCCTCCACATCTCCCTCCACCGTGAAATAGGTCAGGGAGAAGTTGGTGGTGGTAAGCACCGGCGAGCTCTCGTTCGGCTCGCCGACCTGGTAGAGGCCGGCGTCGAGCTGGATGGGCTTCTGCGGGTCGGTGAATATGTTCTGACGCGCCGTCAGAATGGCGATAAGCTGCCACGGCTCGGCCGCCTCGGTGACCAGGATGCCGGCGTACTTGGCCACGTACTCCGTGGCCTGCATGACCTCATCCTCGGGCGAGTCGGCGGCGGTGAAGACGATGGTCGGAAAGCCCAGGGGGCGGAACTTCTTGCGCAGCGCGGCGCGCCGGATGAGGGTCTGGTCGGCCAACGCCTGCGCCGCACCGCGCGCGCCGCTGTCGAGCACGAGGTCGCTCACGCCCAGCCCCTGCACCTTCTGGCTGAGGGCCGCGAGCGCTTCCACGCCCTGCGCGCGGATGGCGAGGGCGCACTTGCCGTCCTTGGCGATGCGCGCCATGTCCTCGGCAGTGCCCTCGGTGGCGGCGTGGATGAGCGGCTTGCGCGCCGCCACCTGCTTGACCGCCGCTTCCATCGCCGCTGGGTCGTCGTTGACGAGCACCAGGCCCAAGTCCGTATTGTCGGCCACGGCTTTGGCCGCGGCGGCGAACTGCGCGGCGTGGGCGCCGCCCTTGAGGGCGACCAGGTTGACGCCGATGCGCTGCCCCACGCGGTCGAACACCAGGCCGTTAATGCGCTTGACGCGCGCGACCAGTTGATCCTCGGGCAGGGAGGCGTCGGCGGTGACGGCGAGGGCGGTCGGATGATGGAACGTCTCCTCGTGGCGGAAGAGCACGGTCTCGTTGCCGATCTCGACCTTGTTGTCGCCGACGCCGATGGTGATGAGCTTGATGGGTGGCGCGGAGGCGCCCTCCAAGGCCGCTTTGGCCTCCTCGGTCACGTGCGGGCACTTATCGAGCGAGGTCTGCTTTTGCGCCAGCTTCATGGCGAAGGCGAGGCACGTGGGCACCCCGCAGTCGCCGCAGTTGGTCTTGGGCAGGTGCTTGTAGATTTCGAGTCCGGTGAGTCCCATTAGATGTGCTCCTATCGAACGCGTCAATGACTGGCGTCATTCTGAGGCCCCTTCGCTGTGCTCAGGGCAGCGAAGGGATGAACTCCGCCGAAGAATCTCCCCCGGACCGAGATTTTTCACTCGCTTCGCGGCTAGGTCGCTACGCGACCGCCGTGGCGGCTCTTGGCCTAGCCACTCGTTCGGAATGACAGGACTGCGGCTCAGAACAGCGGCTCCATCTTCAACGCGGGATGGTCTTTTTCCTGGAGCCAGGCGAGCAATTCCTCGATGGTGGTGGCGACAGTTTCGTCGCCGATCTTGTCGATCAGGTCGGGCTCGCCGAGCTCCTCACTGCGGGCACGCAGGCGCTCGGCGATGTCCTGCTTGAGCTCCTTGGGCATCCACACGATGCGGCGCTGACCGCCCTCGGCGGAGATGAACTTGCGGCTGGAGATGTAGAGGCGGCCGATGCCGAGGAAGCCGGGCGTCTGCAGCCCGCCGCCGACGCTGCCGGCGAGGGTGGTGAACGGCATGCCGCAGGGCGTCATATCGGGGAACTCGCGGTTGACGATCATGACCCCGTTACACTCCGGCAGGATGGCGATGATGCACTCGAAGCACCCGCAGGAGGTCATCGGGTCTTCCATCAGCGAGTAGGCGTTGAAGCGCTCGACGCTCTTGTTGGAGGTGTTATAGACGAACCGGTTGACGTTCTCCCACTGTCCCTTGGCCTCGTGGATGACGCGCCCCTTGGGCACCGGCTGGTTGGGGCCGGCGGGGTTGATCTCGTAGGCGGCGCGCCCGTCGAGCCAGTTGTAGGCGCCGCACAGGCCCAGGCGCTCGGGGCTGATGATGCAGATATGGTTGGGGGCGTAGGACTGGCACAGGGTGCAGGAGTAGAAGGTGTCCACGCTCTCGTCGGTCATGCCGGCGACGCGCTCGTCGCGCGCCGCCCACGCCTTGCGCGCTTCGACGAGCACGGGCGCCATCTTCTCCTCGTCGGTGAACACCGTCACCTGCACCTTGTCCACCAGCGCCGGGAACTTGCTCAGGTACTCGGCGCGCAAAAGCTCCGCGAAGTGGCGCAGCCGGAACCCCGCCTTGAACGCATCCTTGCTGATGCGCACCCACGGGATGTCGCGCTGCCCCATGTGAAAAATGCCCATCGCGTGGTTGACGATGGTGTGCACCTGGCGCTCGAGGACGGGCTCGAAGTCGCGGTGCATCTTGCGCCCGGCGACCTCGATGAAGAACGCCAGCGGCAGGTGGCCGCCCTCCTCGACCGTGTCCACGTCGGCGCCGACGAGCTCGATCTTGCCGTCCTCGACCTGGTTGAGCTCGCGCATGCGCAGGTACTCGAAGCAGGTCGAGTACTTGCCGCCGAACTGCGCGTACATGTCCTCGCGGCGCACGGTCTCGCCCTCGAAGGCGGCGGCCACGGGCACCGGCAGCTTAAGGTCCTTGACCGTGACCTTGACCCCGCGCACCTCGACGCAGGTGGGGATCAGCTTCTCGTAATCCAGCTCGTGCACCAGCTCTTCGTAGGTGGTGACGCCGGTGGGGCGAATCTCGGGGATCGGCGTGTCGGCGATGACGGGGAAGCCCATGTTGATGGCGCCGGCGCCGGTGGCGTACTTGAGGTCGTCGATGGTGCCCAGGCCGAGGCCGAAGGCGAAGATGCGGTTCTTGCAGTACATCAGGTTCTTGAGCCATTCGCCCTTCTTGTGGCCGCCGAAGGTGAGGGCGCCGCGGATGGCCCAGTTGAGGGCGTAGATGACGGAGTGGGTATCGGGCCCCAGGGGCACGATGTACATGCCCCACCAGGCCTTCTTCAGGTCGCCGTCCTCGGTCTGGGAGGGGTCGCCGGGGATGATGCCCTCCTCCACCAGTTGGTCGCGCATGGTGCGCCCCTCGTGGTTGCCGCACAGGAAGGTGAGGATATTGCGCTTCTGCAGCTCGCGGATGAGGTAAACGGCGGTCTCGTTGTCGGGGGCGGCGCCGATGACGGCGGCGAACCCCGGCAGGCGGCCGTCCACGAGCTGGATGCCGAGGGTGCGCAGGATGGTGTCCGAGATAAACCCGTGCCAGTGGTCCTGCGGCTCGGTGCCGTTGAGGTAGCGCAGGGTCTCGACCAGCTCCTCGCACAGCAGGGTGCAGATCCCGGCGTCCAGCGCCGACGGCAGGTATGGCAGCCACAGCTTGTCGCTCGGCTCGTCGTGCAGCAGCGTGCGCGCGTACTCCAGGATCTGCCGGGCGTCGCGCAGGTTCTGCGCGTCCATGCCCAGCAGCGCGTTGGCCATGGGCAGGTAGAAAGCGGTCTCGGGGAACCCGATCTCGCAGTCCTCGCCGCGCTCGGCGATGGCGGCGGTCAGCATATCCTGGGCTTCCTGGAATATCTGATGCGAGCCGCGAATGGCGGCGGCAGCCACGATCTTGGACATCGGTCATTACCTTTCTAGAGCATATGTTATGTCATTCCGAACGACGCGAAGCGAGTAAAGAACCTCGCGCGGTAGGAGATTCTTCGCCGGAGTTTATCCCTTCGTTTCACTCAGGGCAAGCTCTGAGCCCTTCGACTGCGCTCAGGGTAAACTCCGCGAAGGGGCCTCAGAATGAGACAAGATATCCATCACTCCGGGTCGTCGGCGCGACCCACAGTTGTTATGTCCCCTACAGCCCGGCGGCGTCGAGCACCTTGGGCACGTGCTTATCCCACCCGATGGGCATGATATGCACGCCGCGCACCATCGGGCGCATCTCGTTGATGAGGCGCGCCGCGATGCCCACGCTCGCGGCCACCTTGTCCTGGGCGTCGGTCATCTCCTGGATCAGGTTGGCGGGCACGAACACGCCGGCCACGTTGCGGTTCATGTATTTCGCCATGCCCGCCGACTTGAGCAGCACGATACCGAGCAGGATGGGCACGTTGATGTGACTCGCCGCGTTGACGAAGCGCTCGAACGTGGCGGCGTCGTACACCGCCTGGGTCTGGATGAACCGCGCGCCCGCTTCGACCTTTCGCTCGAGCTTGATGATCTGGGGCTCGAGCGGCTCCGCGCCGGGGTTGACCACCGCGCCGAGGGTGAACCTCGGCGCCCCCTCGAGCTCGTTGCCGGCCATATCGCGGCCCTCCATCAGGCCGGTGGCGGCGCGCAGCAGGCTCACCGAGTCGAGGTCGAACACGGGCTTGGCGTGGGGATGGTCGCCGAGGGTGGTGAAGTCCCCGGTCAGGCACAGCACGTCGATGATGCCCAGCACGGCCGCGTTCAGCAGGTCCGACTGCAGTGCAAGGCGGTTGCGGTCGCGGCAGGTCATCTGGAAGATCGGGTTGAAGCCCGCCTCCGCCAGCAGGTGGCAGGTGGCGAGCGACCCCAGGCGCATGGCCGAGGCCTGCAGGTCGGTGACGTTGATGCCGTCCACGCGCCCGCGCAGCAGCTCGGCGTCCGCCATCATGTGCTCGGTGGCGGTGCCCTTGGGCGGACCGATCTCAGAGGTGACGATGAACTTACCCGAATCTATCGCTTGTCGCAAGCCCATTTGGCCCTCGCCTCCTAGTCAGCCTTGCCGCTCGGCTCAAGCTCCGCCTCGCGCTCCAGCGCGTAGACACTGGTCTTGCGCAGCTCGGGCGAGGGGGTCATCTTCTGGTAGTCGCGCACCGGCGCCTCGCGCCGCAAGATGTCGAGGCGGCCGATGACCTTGAGGCGCTCGTAGATGTTGGTCCAGCCGCACTCGACCTCGGGGTTGATCTCGCACTTGCCCTTGTCGCTGCCGCCGCAGGCGCCGTGGAGCAGGCCCTTGGTGCAGGCGGCGATGGGGCAGATGCCGCCGGTGTAGTCGAGCAGACACTGGCCGCACTCGGCGCAGCGCTCGCTGCCGCGCCACAGGCCCTGGAACCCGCCGAGGTAGATCGAGTTGAGCGCGGGATGCACGTTCTTGTCGATCACCGCCGCGGTCGCCTGCACCCCCACGCCGCACGAGACCACCAGCAGGGCGTTCGCCTGCGCCACCTGGGCCAAGTGCCGCATGAGGCGCAGGGCGACCAGGGACTTGTTGCACAGGAAGTCGACGTTGACGCGGCCGACCACCTGCTTGCCCGCCGCCTCCAACTGCTCCTGGAAGCGGGCGAGCTGTTCCTCGCCGCCGGTGTCGCACCCCTCGGGGCAGCCCGCGCAGCCGAGGATGAAGATGCGGTCCTCGCCCTGCATGTGGCCGAGGATCTCTTCCATCGGTTTGATTTCGGACGCGATCATGTTGCTTACTCAACCTCCTGGTCCGGCAGCGCAAGCTCCGACTCCACCAGGCTCACCACATCGGGCAGCCTCGCCCGCACCTCGCTCGACAGCT
>Ga0315291_10000428_pt1 | contig 55466 bp, 53 predicted proteins | sample YL17G12_20_MG_FD_203070 | JGI IMG/M metagenome (GOLD analysis project Ga0315291, IMG submission 203070) | Sediment microbial communities from Yellowstone Lake, YNP, Wyoming, USA - YL17G12_20 | ecosystem: Environmental > Aquatic > Freshwater > Lake > Sediment | place: USA: Wyoming | collected... | reverse complement strand
CTGCGCTCGTGCAGCCGCTCGATCTCGCGCACCGGCCGAGCGAACATCCGCACGCCCTCGGCCGTCGTCCGCAGCGTCAGCTCGACCGGAAACAGCATCATCTGATTGAACGGCATCCCCGGCATCTCCACCCGCCCCCAGGCGATCTGAACCCGCCGTCCGTCCCGGGCCGGCAGATTGTTGTACGTCTGCGAGGCATAAAAGCAGTTGCCGTAGCTGAACCTCTGCTTGTCCGATTCCGCCGTGAACGCCCTCCCGTCGAACGAGCCGATCCGGTAGTCCCCGTCCGCCGCATGCAGCACCCACTTTCGGTTCCGCCGGTCGCCGTCCACCGCCAGCTCGAACAGCTCGGGGCACTCGTAGAACCCGTCGATACGGCTCTGATATTCCCACTTCTTCAGATCGGTCGAGGTATGGAACGCAATCATCCGCTGGCCGTCCGTCTCGTCATAGACCGCCATCACCCAGTGCCGCCCCGGCCCGTACCAGATCACCTTCGGGTCGCGCCCCGCGTGCCGGACCACCGGATTGCCCTCGAACTCCGCAAACGTCCGCCCCCGGTCGTTGCTGTAGGCGATGCACTCGCCGCGCCCCGTGCTCGTATACGCGACCACAATGGGGCTGTCCGCGCCGGTCTTGAACCCGCCGGTATTGTTCCCATCCACGACCGCACTGCCCGAAAAGCACCAGTCGCCAAACTCGCGCGGATACAGGGCAATCGGCAGCTCTTCCCAATGCACGAGATCGTCGCTGACCGCGTGGCCCCAGTGCATATTGCCCCACTGCACGCCGTAGGGATTGTGCTGGTAATAGAGATGATACTCGCCCCGGTAGAACACCAGCCCGTTCGAGTCGTTGTTCCAGCCGCGCTGTGACGAGAAATGGAACTGCGGCCGATGCTTCTCCTGGTACAGACTCCCCGCCTCCCGAATCTCGTCCCCCTGCCCGATCTGGGCGAGCCCGTGCGAGTAGCGCGGCAGATTGTCGGCCTGGAGGGTCGCCTTCTTACCCGCGAACGGCGTCAGGTCCAGAAACGCCCACCAGTCCGGGGCCGCATCCGCCAGCTCGATCTCGAATTCGCGGACGACCCGGCCGTCGACAACGAGCTTCATCCGCCGCTTCGCCGCCCCGTTCGTGACCGGCAGGTGGAGGTATTTACCGGCCACCGTGATCTCTTTCCTCTGGTCGAGCATGTCCCGCTCGTTGCTCTGCACGATATGGTCGACGGTGATATGCCCCCACGGCCCGGTACGCCGGTCCACAATCTGGATGCGTGCCGTCCGGCCGAGCAGGTCGGCGACGTCCCAGACCTGCCAGTCCAGCCGCTCGGAGCCGCCGGGCCGGTCGTTGCGTCCCGTCGCCATCCGCACCACGCGCCCATCCACGAGCAGTTGGATGCACGTGAGACCCGGATACCGGCCGCCGCCGATCAGAAAGCTGATGTACTTGCGCTCGATCGGGAACTCCGGCGAGACCAGCGTCCCGACCGACGCGTCCCCGCCGAGAAAGCTGTTGACCAGTCCCCGCCCCGCAAACCCGCTGACCGGCATCTGGCCCGTCAGGGTCCCGTGCGCCGGCCCGGACCCGAACGCCTGCCCCACTGCCTGCCACCGGCCGTAGGTCGCCCCCTCGAAGTCGGCGATGACGATCTCTCCCTCCCCCGCCCCCGCCGCCAGACTCCCCGCCCCCATCAGCCACAACACAAACACGCACATTCTCATCATCGCGACCTTTCTTCTTTTTCGGTAACGGCCACCCGTCCTTCGCCCCGCATTATCCGCCCCGCCGCACCCCCTGACAAGCAAATCCCCCGCCCTTTGTCCCGTCGGCCTCGACGGCCTCGTCATCTACAAATGGAAACTATACGGCAAAGGCCAGATCGTGGCGGACTACACGGGACCCAACGCCCGCAAGTTTACCCACAAGAAGTTGCGCTAACCGCCAAGGACGCGAAGGGATGCAGAGGGTGACCTCGCCAAGGCTTTCCTTTACGTGGTCGGCGTGAAATGAATAAGTAGCACGCGCGGGCTCACTATTTGGATGGGCCAGGGTTCTCCGATCCGGACTTGGCATCTTGGAGTCCTTGGTGCATCGAAATCAATGCACCGATATCATCGGCCAGATACCAATCGCCGGGGAGCTCAAGGCAACGAACAACCTCTCTGGCAAAGGCAAGGTTTTGGTCGGGAAGCAATAAGTCTCGCGAGTTTGCCCGTTGCATTATGGTCCTGACTATGCGTGCTATGTTGGGGAATCTATTGTTGACCACATTCATCAAAGCCGTGCGGTTACCGGCGGAGCAATTCAATACGTCGTCACCGAAAATCAGGGCCGTCTCGGCCCATGATTGCCTCGTCTTCGCCTCCTTCTCCCTCGAACAAAGCTTGAGATCGTGAAGGCAACGGGAGTCAATTTCACTCTGTGGGTCGTGGCCCACGGACCTCTGAAGCCGGAAAAGAGGGACGTGGTGAACCATCGAATTCAGGAGAATCTCGGTGCTGGAGTTCTTGTGGCTCCTATACTCCAGCGCCTGGAAACCCTGCAACTTCAGTACCCAGTGACCAAGCTCGTGGCTCGCCATGACCGGGTCTACCTCCCGCATGGAGCCCATGGAGTCCATCAGGAGAAGCAGCACAAGCTTGCCCTCAATGATCTCGGGAACCGCAGTATGCACTTGGTCCTGGTAGTGGGCAAAGCGCGGGTGCTCCTTGCGCCCGGTAATCATAACCTCAATGGAAGTCCCGATTTTTTCCCGGCACAACGAATGCCACAGGTCGAGCAAGGTCGTCATTGGCTTATCTGCATGCTGCCGGAGGGCCTTCTCAGAGCACAGTTTCATTCACCTGTCCCAAAGAACTACGTATGCCTGCCGACAGCATAATCAACCCACAACCGAAATAAGTAAGGCGTCCCCGGAATTCCGGAATTATGGTCAATTCCCCTTGGATAGCTCGTAATGAGTAGCCGACCACTTCAGGGGCTGACTATTGTACACCGAGCTGCTATACGAGGGTTCCTTGCCGACGTCCACTAGTGGAGAGAAGGGGTTGTGCGGGCTAAAGTACTCTCCCACGAAAAACGTTACTGCTAAATCGTTATCAAGCCGTATGTTGCAGCACTGGCATCCCTTTTCATCCCGGATGAAGTAAGAGGCCGAGTTATTTGGCCAGTGAACCGTAAAGCCGTTCAAGAAACCATCAGGTCGGATGTTGAACTCCAGGAGCCCTTTGAGCTTAGGGTCGAACGGAAATACCAGACCGGCCAGATTCTTGAAACAATGCCTTGCCTCATCCTCCAAGGCAAAGAAGGTCCAGCAAAACCCATAGGTGTCGCTTATCATCGACAGTAAGTGATCGTACCCTACGACGGGAGAGTACACGCCGCGGGGGTCCTTCATACGCCCCTTCGCCATACGCAATTCGTCTTTGTATAGGACATAGTCTGAATGGTCGATTGAGTTGCGCAGGACGGGCGAAAAGAAATCATCGAAAATAGGCTCGATCTGAGCTAAGCCAACCTGCGAAGCCAATGTCTTTATCCGTTCGATCTTCTCTACGGGGTACACGGGGACTGGGCCTTTTATCAAGTCCATAACCTGCTTCCGTTTACCCTTTTTCTTTTCGCGAATATCCCAGAATGGATCCCAGGTATACCGCTCACCGTTCCTCACTCGAAGTAAATTCGCAATGACGTTGTAGGGTGCGTCCATTTCGACCAAATGTGCGTAGGCGAGAAGCATAAGACGTAGCTTGGTCTTTTCCACGTCAGCGAAGACATTTTGATCAAGCTCGAGCTGAGTCAACTTCACTATGTCTTCGAATACTGCCTTTGATTCGGCCAGTGGGTCCCAGCCCGCATCTTCCAAGCCGCCGACCCTCAAGAGGGCACATGCGTATTCAAACGGGTCCAGTTTGCTTGAATCAAAGAGGTCCCGCAACAAATCTGTGTACCTCTTCACGGGCTCAGTTAGGTCGATTGTCCGCGTATTCATTTCACCTGCGCCTATTCAAACAGTGGCGGCTCCCACCTGAGGTTATCTGGCGGTGGAATGCACAATCCCCGGACGGCATATGCAAGGCGCGCCCAGAATTCATCTCTCAGTCTCTTCCAATTGAGGCGACTCGCTCAATATACTGAACGACACGCGCGGCGTTGCCACGAGCCTCTTCTTCTGTGTTGATATCGATGTGCTGGAAGGGGATTTCTATTTCAATCGGCTCCTGTGCCATGAACTCGCCCCAATGGTCAAGTTTCCATTGGTCGCGTTTCTCACCGCGATCTTTAATGCGTTGCCTAAGGGTCGATTCAGAACAGAGACATCTTACGATGACAAGACTCGCAGAAGTGCGCCGGACAAGATCAGACAAGGATTCCCTCCATCTAAGATCCTGCATCTGGGTCACATGAGGTACATCTAAAAGCACGGAATTCCCTATCAGAAGGTTCTCCTCTGTAATCCGGTACAGTGCGCGATAAAGGGCCGGACGCAACTCCCTGTACTTTGGATCTGTACGTGTCGAAGGAAAGAACGCGTCTGCAAGGAAATTATTGTCGAGATAGACGGCACCTATCCGCTTAAGTATCTCCTTGGATAAAGTCGTCTTCCCTGATGCCGGTACTCCCATTACGAGAATCAGGGTAGGCCGATCAAGCATGAGGCGAGATTCTTCCATAGGACATCCAATTCGAACCGCTCTCTGTTTCTAATCTGGTCTTGGTCCATCGTCTTCACAACGAGATGTAGTGAGGAGGCGCCACGGCTTCTGAAGGACTCGCCTCTCACACAAGTACCAGTAGTCAGGCGTAACGGTAGCCTCAGGGCTATAGTCTATGCATGCAATCCTTATTTCGCTGGGTCCCAGTGATTGAATCTCTCTTTTGAGTACGTCGGTCGTCTGGCCACTTCGTATCTCTGCGCTGACCAGCAGTACCCGCTTTCCTTGGATGAGGTCTTTGTGTCCGCAAATCGACCCGGACGCCACAAGCGATACCTCCCGCTTTCCATGCCAATTCACCTGCCGGTCTAGACCTATGAATGGAGGACCGCCGAGGTTGCCAGCGAGCATAGCCCCATACAGCGTGCCGCCAACTCCTACGCCGAAGACAGCTTCTGGATTGTACCTGCTCACCTCCGGGGCAATCAGTTGAACAGCTAGGCCAACTTCAGTCCAAGTCATATTCAACTTCAAACCGAAGATGCGGAGCAGCGGGCGAATGAGATACTTCGCACGGTAGAGCAGGAGCAAGATTCTCAATTTGATACTAATGGGTATGCCAGGGATCCTCACTTGTGTCATTTCCGTCTCCTTCATGCTTGGCGGAGCCACACGTGCTGCGCTCTTGTCAACTTCTCCCCATCACTCAGAAACTGGCACCCGCATCTCGCCGTCTCAAGGTTCCTGCCATTCTTAGCCACTCGTCAAAGATGCTCATCATAATAGGCGAACGCACCACGGCGGAACGTGGGTGAACACGCAAAAAGGGAAGGCCCGAGGGCGCAAAGCGGAGATTCAAACATTTCTCAGCTATGAAAGCAGTGACGAGTCCCTCGGCTGCCGCGTCCACCACACCGGCCATCAACCGTTTCGTCCATGCTTCGCTCATGCAACTACGCCAAATATTATGCCGGAAGCCATCCGGAATAGGCAAGGGAAAAAAGTCACGAGGTGACCTTTTTTTCAGGCTGGAGGCCTGAGCCCTGCGGAAAGCCGAAGCTGACCTGCGGGCGGAAATTCGAAATCCGAAGCACGAAATCCGAAACAAATCCCAATAGGCAAAATCCGAAGGTTCAAAACGGAGGGCCCTGTCTTTGTTTTCCGGCGCTTGAGGAATTTGAGATTCGAGCTTGTTTCGGATTTCGAAATTCGTGCTTCGAGTTTGCCGGCCTCCGGCCGGGCCGGATGGGCACAAAACACCCCGTTACCCCCGCGCTCACACATATATGGCGTCCCTCTCCGGCAGATGTTGATGAAAATTATTGAAGAAAGTCCCGGCGGAGCCGCTGGGCGGCCAAATCCGAAATCCGAATGTCGAAATCCGAAACAAATTCCAAGGATCGAAATCCAAAGGTTCGAAACCGGGGATCTGCGTCTGTTTTCCGCCATTTGGGTCATTTGGCATTGGAGCTTGTTTCGAGTTTCGTGCTTTGTGCTTCGAATTTGCCGGCCTTCGGCCGGTTATCTGCGTCAATCGGCGAAATCTGCGGATGACAAGGGGGTTTATCCACAGATCACACAGATTTCACAGATTCCGGAGAGGCAAATCTGCGTTAATCGGCGAAATCTGCGGATCAATCGTTCTTCGTGTCCCTTCGTGTACTTCCTGGTTAAGCTCCTCAGCGTCGCCCTGCCGTAACGTGGGCCAACTCTCCACACTCCCGGCAAATGGCTCTCGCTCAGACGCTTTTTCTTTGCTTTGGCAACGAGGGCACCCATAATACGGTGGATCAAAGTGGTCCGTGGTTGAGAAGGATATGAGGCAACATGCGAAAATGAGAGCGCTGCTTTCTCGATGGTGCATGCCAGGGAGGGCGGTCGCCCTGCTGACACTGCTGTGGCTTTGCGGGTGTGGGCCGGGGAATGTCGCGACTCTGCGCGAGCGGCCGCACCGTGTATACTCGTTCGAAGCGCCGGCCGGTTACGAGATGGTCTACGAGCGAATCGTCCGGCGGGCCCGGGAGCGCTACAGACCCATCAGTCCGCTGCCACACCAGCCCGGCGTGAGCACGAGCCTTTTTCCTTCCACGCAGTTCGCCACGGTGACCCTGTGGGACAGCGGCGGGATCGGGATGCGCTACCTGCTGACCGCGGACATCCGCCAGATCGGTCCCGCCCGGACGCAGGTCGATATCTACTCTGCCTCGTCGCGAGACGACAAGGAAGCCCGACTCTGGCAGCAGTGGGCGATCACCCCGCTCGGTGATTTCCGGCAGAATTCCGGGGCGTTCGTGAAATGGACTGTTGCAAGCCGCGACAAAGAGGATAATGTCATACGATGTCGTGAATCATCGGGCAGCCAGTGCAGAATGCAATAGGAGATGGAGAACTATGCAAGCGACCAGACTTGTGAGACTGAGTATCATCCTTGTCACCGTGCTGACAACCGCCGGCGGGTGTGTCATCATCGATGGCAGTTGGGGGCCGCAGTTCAAGTTCGAGAGGACCGTGGAGCTTCAGCAGGCGCTTCAGCCGGGAGCCACGCTGACCGCCGAGACGGCGAGCGGCTCCATCCACGCGACCGGCCACGAGACAAACCAGGCCCAGGTCGTCGCTACGATTACCGCCCGGGCGGGCAGCGAGGAAACGGCCCAGCGGCTGGCCGAAGAAGTCAACGTGCACTTCCAGGAGACGGGGGACAAGGTCGCCCTCAAGGCCGACAAGCCTACCCTGCTCCCGGGCCAGTCCATCAGCATCAGCTACAAGATGGACCTGCCCCGGCCGACGAGCGTGGAGTTCAACAGTGCCTCGGGCTCGATCAGCGTGACGGACCTCGACGGCAGCGTCAATGCCCATACCGCCAGCGGGTCGGTCGAGGCGGAACGCATCAAAGGGGCGGTCCGCCTGAGCTCGTCGAGCGGCTCGGCCCACGCCGAGCAGGTCGAGGGCGGGGACGCCCGGCTGGACAGCGCCAGTGGCGGTGTCCGGCTGTCAAACGCGTCGAAAATCGGGGCCTGCGAGCTGCATTCGGCGTCGGGGTCGGCGACGGCTCACAACGTCCAGGCGGCTTCCATCAAGATGAGCTCGGCCAGCGGGCCCGTGACGCTTACGAACGCACAGGCCGAAACGATGGATCTCCACGCCAGCAGCGGCAACGTGAGGGCGGAGTCGATTGACTCCTCCCGCCTGAAGGCCGAATCGGTCAGCGGAAATGTCTCCGCCGCCTTCGTGCCCTCGGCGCCGGGCAACGTCGTCGCCGACCTGGGCACTGGCTCCGGCAGCGTGGACGTGACCCTCCCCTCCGCTTTCGGCGGCCGGGTGGACCTGTCGACGGGCAGCGGCTCCGTCCGCGTCGATTTGCCCGTGACGGTCAAAGGCACCATCGGCACGCGGCACGTCAGCGGCTCCATCGGCGAGGGCTCCGGCAGCCTGTCCGCCCATACCGCCAGCGGCTCCGTCCACGTCCGCTGAGACCCGGCGACCGGCGGCAACTGCCGCATTTGCAGGCAGGTTATGCCGGTCCATCACACGACGTGTGGCCCTGTGCTTGTACGAGCCTTGTCACGCCGGTACCGCCCGCGTGTTGATGGAGGTAAGAAGTATGGTCGAATCCGGCGCGGGATACGGAATCGAAAACGAGCGGCAGGCTAACACGCGACGCACTGTAATGAAGGCCCTCTCCGTGGGCGTCAAAGGGATCGTGGTCGTTTTGCCCCTGCCGCTGGCCTTCTTCAGCATCGCGCCGCCCGAGGTCAAGATGACGGCCCTCTACGTGACGTTCTTCACGCTGGCCTTTTTCGTGGCCCTGGCGGAGATTGCCGCCGGCCTCCACCGCGTGGCCGAAACCCTCGAGAGGCAGCACCGCTCACCCTGATGCCGCCGTGCCCGCGAGACAATCCTTCTGCGAGCTTATGTGCGCTGCCTGATCGCCACAGCTTCCACACGGAGCGACACTCGTGCAGGCTAATCGGCTCGATCATCTCGTCCTGACCGTCACAGACATCCGGCGAACGTACGCGTTCTACGCAAAAGTCCTCGGTACTCGCGTAGTCTCATCAGGCCGCGGCAGAAAAGCTCTGGTTTTCGGCCGGCAGAAGATCAATCTTCACGAGCAAGGCAGAGAAGTCGCGCCCAAGGCCGCACACCCGGTTCCCGGTTCGGCGGACCTGTGTTTCATCACCTCCGTGCCGCTTCCCGACGTTGTCGCGCACCTCGAATCGTGTGGGGTGGACATCCTGCTTGGCCCAGTGCGACGAGCCGGGGCAACAGGCCCCATCGCATCCGTCTACTTCCGCGACCCGGATGGGAATCTGCTGGAAGTGGCGAATGAGATGTGAAATCTTTGAGCACTCCTACCGACTAATGAAATGACGGCATAAACCATGTTTAGGAGTGTTCGACTATGACTCTTGGCAGCCCCTCACCCATTATCTTCAGGAAACACACGTTCCTGTCGGCCGCGGCACTCGGATTCAGTGCCATCGTGATTGCGGTCATCGTCAGTTGCACGGTCATTCTCCTCTACGGCGTCCATCTGGCCGGCGAGAAGTCCGAGCGGGTCATCACCCTGGCCCAGAGTGCGATTCGCGGACTGCCCGAGTTCGCCGATTCGCTGCCGCCCGTCTTCTCGGACATGCTCAACGACCGTCGCCAGCCGGACTACTGCCACTCGCTGGCCATCACCGCCAAGCTCACTTCGGCCCCGGGCTCCCACGACGGGGCCCGCACCGCCATCGAGGTCGTCAACAACGGCAAGGAAGTGGTCTCCGTTCTCTCGCTGCGCATCATCATGCTGGATAAGGACGGCCGGCTGCTGGGCGAGTCCCAGGAGTGGGCGGCGACTCCCTTCGCCACCGACGGCGAGTGGCGCGGCCCCATCATGCCCGGCGCCCGCCGGTACTTCGCGGGCTCGCGGTGTTGGACCCGCGACGTGGACTCGCTGGACGACGTGAGCACCGAAGTCGAGATTACCGAACTGCGTATCTGGAACGGGCCCCAGAACGCCCCCGCCACCGCGCACCAGCCGCGTCATGAACCCGACATGCCCACTCCAGTACCCGCCGAACCGCCCAGTAATGGGTGACGGCAGGTCATCGTGGTTCAGCCAGATGATTCCTGGTCGGTGATCGAGCCCCTGCTGATCGTCTCCATCGACTACAACGGCAAGCATATCCCGCCAGGGAAGTAATCCTCACACCCCTTCGCCGGCCAAGCAGGATGGCTTGACCCAAAATGCGGCGGCCGCAACCCCCCAAGTCGCGTAAGTTGACGAACCATCACGTTTGTCGCTTTCTGGGTGCCGACGGACAGCAATTGACGCAATGCCGAGCCCACGGACTTTCTCCGCTGGTACCCGGAATGCGCTGAACGCTTTCCATCCGCTTCCACCCCACAGACTCCACTTTCTTGTTGCCTTTTCCGACCCCCAGGCCATAATACCCCTGATTGGAACGCGCCTGGACCCCTGTGATTCAAGACCATCACAACCAAGTGTAGGATGGGCTTTAGCCCATGCGGACGACTTATGGACAAGAAACAGGCGATCGCAAACAAAATGCCTCACGAACCGGCGCATGGGATTGGGAGCTGGCAAACCGTGCACGCTCGTACTATGTACCCGGGGCTAATGCTTTGGATGTCAGTTGTCATCCTGGTTTGCGCCCAGTCGGCATTCTGCTTGAGTGACCAGGAATGGCAGGAGGTACTCGACTCACTGAAAGAGGTCGATTCTAAAGTTGCGGATTTGGAGAAACGCATCAGAGAGGACACTGTAGGCTGGTGGGATGCTGAGATCATCACGGCCGGAAGAACGAACCAGTTTCAGAGCGAGTACTTGGCTTTGAAGGGGCGTTTGCAACCTTTGATCTCTGGAGGTATTCAAGCAGGCAGAGAACGCGGCGCCAGCGTCAAGACCATGGGCCAAGCACTTGCCTCTCTTCCGGAGATGGTGCCACTTCTGATGTCGTTCGTCGATTACCAAGGGCGCCTCGATCATATTGAGTTCATGATTGAATCCCGCAGATCGATGATTCTTGGACGCCTGTCAGTCTGGATTGCCATCCTAATTTGGTCTTGTGCCTTTCTTGTTCTCCATTGTTCGGCACAGATGGTTGCGACAATCGCCTCAGGCCGTATTGCCTCTGTCCCACCCAGACGCTGCCTCAGCGCGTACTGCACTGACCGAACAAGGCAAGGAGAACAAGCAGCAGAAGAAAGGGAGTAGAAGAAAAGCCAAAAGCAAGAAGACAAGAAGCAATAGGACCCGCCGAAGGCGGCGGTGAGGCAGCCGTGCATCACGTTGGGAATTGAGGATATTGTCTTCCAGTCACACCCATCATTCATAAACAGACATATCGTTGAGTTTGCTCTGTGCATCCTGCCAGTATTCATTCGAATACAGCCCCGCCCGTGCATATCGATGATAGCTCGACCACGGCCAGTCCTCGATGTGAATGGCGAGGCCGTGGTTGACCGGATTGCGGTGGATGTAATCGACGTGGCGTTGGAGGTCCATTTCATCGCGGATCTGGTGCTCCCAGAACCTGCGCTGCCAGAGACCACGTTCGCGTTTCCTGTCGCGTGAAAGACTTCGGACAGACTCAAGTCCGCCCCCAGCGGGATAGCGCCGTGTAAAGCCGGCCTTGATTCGCGCCCAGCGCAGAGAGAAATCACAATCACCCGGCGGAAATTTCCAGATGCAGTGCAAATGCTCGGGCAGCAGGCATACGGCAATCATTTCGAAATTGCTGCGTTGTTCCGCTTCTTTCCATGCGGCCCGCAGGCAGTGACGTGCCAGCGGCTCCGTCAGAAACCGACGGCGGTTGTAGGTCACGACTGTAAAGAAGTAATATCCGCCTTCATAATTGGCCCGCCGGTAGTCTGTCATTATCGCGTCTCCCTAACCGTCCGGATTCATCCGCATGGGCTAAAGCCCATCCTACATGAAGTTGCCTCGCCAAGCGCATCGCTTCCCGCTTGGCCTGAGCATGTTCTGGTCTGCCGGGCGGGAAAGGCAAAGAGGAATTCGCGATTCGTCGGGGTCGTGGACGCCCACGCCACAGGATCGGGGCACTGGCTCCCCACTCCGGATTGCGGGCTTCGGGCTTTGCCTGCCGGTTCCTGCCAATACGCACGATGGATAGTGGGCGGAACCCACTCCCCGAACCGAAGCAGAAATCCACACGCTCAAAGCGAGTTTGAGCGTGCCACCCTTGCTCATGGACTCATCACCCATCCGCTTTCTCCTGTCGGGCAAAAGGGCGAAATTTTGCGAAAAAAGGGGTTGCAGGGGAAAGGGAGGGTGGATATACTTTGAGAGTTGGTTTTGCGGGCGTAGCTCAGGGGTAGAGCGTCACGTTGCCAACGTGAATGTCGTGAGTTCAAATCTCATCGCCCGCTGTTAGGAGTTCGCCCTAAGGATGGGAACCTCCGGACGCACATCGGCGTAGAGGAACCCGTATAGTATCGACGAGGTACCGGCCAGGTGGTGGTTTGGCGTTGGTCGTCGATATGCGAAAGCCCCGCGACACTCTCGCGCGGCCGCCGCCAACATTCACCTGGCTAAGGGGTAGATGGCCCCGAGGCCTTTTTTTGTTTGGGAAACGAACCGGTTCAGCATCTATTGGGAGCGCCGAGATGGCGAAAGAGAAAGAGGAAACAACCGCCTCCGAGCAGGAGGAAGGAACGCAGCCAACCGAGCAGCCGAGGACCGCGAAGAATACGGTGACGGTCGAGGACGCCGGTCCGTGCAAGAAGAAGGTCAATATCGAGGTTCCGGAAGAGACGATCAAAGAGATGGCCGACGAGCAGTACCGGGAGCTGCGGCGGGACGCGATCCTGCCGGGCTTTCGCAAAGGCCGGGCCCCCCGCCGGCTGCTGGAGAAGCGGTTCGGCAAGGAAACCAGCGAGAGCATCAAGCTCAAGCTGCTGGCCGAGTCCAGTGAGGCGGCGATCAAGGACCAGAAGCTGGACGTCCTGACCGACCCGGAGATCGACTACGAGCACGCTGACCTGCCCGAGACCGGGCCGATGAAGTACGCGTTCGAGGTCGAGGTCCGGCCGGAGTTCGAGTTGCCCCCGCTGGAGGGCATCCCCGTAACGCGGCCGAAGCTCGAAGTGACCGAGGGCCAGATCGACCGCGAGATCGAGCAGCTTCAGCGGTGGTCGGGCGTCTGGACGCCGCGCGAGGGCGGCGTGGTCGAGCGCGACGACCAAGTCATTGCGGACGTCCGCCTGAACGTCGAGCTGACGGAAGAGGAGAAGGCGAAGCAGGCCGCCGAAGCGGAGGGCAAGGCCGAAGGCGAAGAGGCCCAGCAGACCAAAATTCCCGAGTCCCAAACCAAGCTGGACAACGTCGAAGTCCATGTCCGGCCGCATGGCTTCGTCGGACCGATCCCCGTCGAGAAGCTCGATGAGCTGCTGGTCGGCGCCATTGTCGGCGATAAGAAAACCACGACCGTCGAGGTCCCCAAAACCTATTTCCGCGAGGAGTTCCAGGGCCGCAAGGTCGATATCGAGATCGAGGTCAAGGACATCAAACATCTCAAGCCCGCCGAGCTCGACGAGCACTTTTTGCGGCGCTACAACGTAGGGAACATGGACGAGCTGCGCGACCGGATTCGCGATAATCTGCAGGCGCGGATCGAGCAGCAGGTCCGCAGCGAGATGAGCGAGCAGGTCTATCGGCATCTGCTCGACAATACGAAATTCGATCTGCCGCTCGATATCGTGGCCCGTCAGGCCGGCAACGTCCTGCAACGGCAGTACATCAACCTGCTGTCGCGGGGCCTGAGCCGCCAGCAGGTCGACGAGCAGATGGAGCAGCTCCGGGCCGGCAGCGAAGAGCAGGCCAAAGAGCAGCTCAAGACCTTCTTCATTATAGACAAGGTCGCCGAGAAGCTCGAGATTGACGTCAGCGAGGAGGAGATCAACGGCCATATCGCGCAGGTGGCCATCCAGCGCGGCCAGAGGCCGGAGAGGCTGAAGGAGCAGATGGAACGCGACGGCTCGCTCGCCCAGTTCCGACTGGACGTTCGCCAGGGAAAGTGTATCGACAAACTTCTGGAGAAGGCGAACATTACCGAGCGGGCGCTCGAAGAGAAACCGGAGAAACCTAAGAAATCCAGGAAGAAATCCGCAGCCGAGTCGGAAAAGGACAAGGCCGAGGAGAAGAGTTAGAAGGATAATTTGATGTCTAAAAAAGACGTAATGGGTGCCGTGGGCAGAAGCCCCGAAGTGTACGACGAGTTGGCCCAGTACCATCGCTATCGGCAGATGAGCCTGGACGACATGCTGCTCGAGAACCGCATTGTCTTCCTGATCGGCGAGATCAACTACGCCCGGGCGACGGAAGTGATCATGAAGCTGCTGTATCTCGACAATATGAAGCGCGGCCGGGAGATCAGTCTGTACATCAACTCGCCGGGCGGCACGGTGGACGATACGATGGCGATTTACGACACGATGCGTTTCGTGGGCTCGCCGATTGCGACGTACTGCATCGGCCGGGCGCAGTCCGGCGGGGCGGTCGTTCTGGCGGCGGGCACCAAGGGCAGCCGGTACGCCCTGCCGCATGCCAAGATCATGCTGCACCAGCCGTGGGGCGGCGTGACCGGGCAGGCTTCCGATATCAAGATCCAAGCCGAGGAAATCCTCAAGGCCAAGCAGACGATCAACCGGATTCTCGCCCGGCACACCGGCCAGCCGATCGAGAAGATTCAGCTCGAGACCGAGCGGGACCGGTACATGACGGCCGAGGAGGCCAAGGCGTACGGCCTGATCGACGAGGTCCTCCGCGAGGACGGACAGGAAAAGAAAGAAGAGAAGAAACAACCGGCGGAAGACGCGGCACCAGCCGAAGAAGGCAAGGGCCAGAGTGCGTAATCCCGCTGTGCGGGTACCCGCCGAAGGGCGGACTGGAGCCGGACTTCAACACAAGAAAATGAGAGGACGACCGTGAACGAGATCCTGATACCGATGGTCATCGAAAAGACCGGTCGGGGCGAACGCGCTTATGATATTTATTCCCGGCTGCTGAAAGACCGCATCGTCTTTCTCGGCGGCCAAGTCAACGACGCGGTGGCCAACGTGATCATCGCCCAGATGCTGTTTCTCAGCAACGAGGACAGCAAGAGCGATATCCACTTCTACATCAACTCGCCGGGCGGCGTGATTACGGCCGGGCTGGGCGTCTATGACACGATGCAGTTTCTGCGCTGCGATGTCGCCACGTACTGCATCGGGCAGGCCGCCAGCATGGGCGCAGTTCTGCTCGCCGGCGGCGCAGCGGGCAAACGGTTCCTGCTGAACAACAGCCGGGTCCTGCTCCACCAGCCGCACGTCATGGGCATTCTCGAGGGACCCGCCACCGATCTGGACATCGAGGCCCGCGAGATTCTGCGGCTGCGCGAGCGCATTTACCAAATCCTGGCGCAGCACTCGGGTCAGAGCGTGGACAAGATCGAGAAGGATACCGACCGCAACCTGTGGCTCAGTGCCGAAGAGGCGGTGACCTACGGCCTGGCCGACAGAATCCTGCAGAAAGCTCCCGAACTCATAAGGGGCGAAGACAAGAACGAAAACGAACAGTGATCCTGTGGCATGGATTCGCAGCGGTTCCCGGACAGCAGGGCCTTGTTATCCCGAGCCGAAGGAATGACACATGGTGCAAGAGGACGAACCACGATCCGTATGACACGTGACAAGAGACAACTCGGCAAAGCGATGATCTTCGGTCTTGCTCCCCTGTTCTTGGCGGTGATATTCCTGGCCGGTTGCGGAGTCGGCAGCAGACGGATGAGTCCGGCCGAACTGAAGGCCCGCAACCTCGAACGGGAAAAGGCCCAGCTTGCCGAGCAGCTCGAACAGCGCGAAGTCGAGATCGCGCAGCTCCAGGCGCAAATCAAGATCCTGTCCGCCCTGCCGGAAGGGAAACGCCAGAACCCTTACACCATCAGCGCGGTCAAGATCACGCGGCTCACGAGTTTCTATGACAAGGACGGGGACGGCCGGAGAGAGAAGCTGGTCGTCTACTTCCAGCCGGTCGATCCGGACGGCGACATCCTCAAGGCCGCCGGCAGCGTCAGCGTCCAGCTTTGGAACCTCAACAATCCGAGCGGCCAGGCCCTGCTCGGCCAGTGGCAGGTCCAGCCGCAGGAGCTGCGCAAGCTCTGGTTCGACAGCCTCGTGTCGTCCAGCTACCGTCTGACGTTCGACGCCCCCGTGTCCACCGAGGCCCTGGCCGGACCGCTCACCGTGAAAGCCACTTTCGCCGACTACTTCACCGGCCAGCTCTTTTCCGGCCAGCAGGTCATCGAGCCGAGAGTCAATTAAGGCGCGAACCGGCCGGGCTTGCTCCGTCTGGGAGCATAGAAGGCCCCGTTGGATTTACAGGTCGAAGTCGTTGGGTTCACGCAATATGATCTTAGGAGCGTAGAACTGCTCGCGCTTCATCCCCGCTTGTGACCAAGTCTCTCCCGTCGCCGTATCCAGGACCACTGCATCGTTATCCTGCGCAACAATCGCAAACCGGCCGTGCATTTCCGAGCTGACAAGAACATTGTCCGGATCAACAGGCCAACCCCCCATGGCGCACATAGCTAATAGAACCAGCAGGCCGCCGATCAGAAGACTCTTGAGATCCATCGACTTCCACATGGTTTTCCTCCCTTCAATGAGGTTCCCCGAAACTCATGCTCCGCCGGGATGACTGGGCGGCAAGCCCAGGCGTATTCCCTTTATAGACGCGCTTCACGGGAAAACGTTGCACCGGGAAGGCTTTTTCAGGAATGAGCCGTGCCGGCGCCCGCGTGGGCATAACCGATCACGGCGGCGAATCGGCCGGCGGCCTCGCCTTCGCGCCGGTGGCTGGGGAATAAGTCGTTACGACAGAGCGTGCAGACGCCCGCCACGTGGATGGATTGAGCTTTGAGACCGGCCCGCGTCAGGGCGTCCACATTGGCGTGCCACAGGTCGAAGTGGGCTTTGCCACGCGGGCCGGGCCGAAAGAATGCCGCCGCATGAGGCCCAATCCCCCGGATGGCCGCCGCACGGACTTCGTCCCCAACCTCGTAGCATTCGGGCCCTGCCGAGGGACAGACGCAGGCCACCAGGTCGCCCGGCTCGCAGCCCAATTCGACCATCCGCCCCACCACGGCCAGCGTGATCCCCGCCACCGTCGCGCGCCACGAGGCATGGGCAAATCCGACGGCCCGCCCGTGCTGGTCGGCCATCAGCACGATGGGACAATCGCCGCTCTTGCCCATCAACGCCAACCCCCTGGCGGTGGTCACCAATCCATCGGCCAGTCCCGCCTGGCCGCCCTGCCGGCACACCAGAACGTCGCCGCCATGAACTTGCTTCAGGAAAGCCACATCGTTCAAACCCAGAACCGGTGCGATCTGCCGGCCCGCCGCCGCCGGGTCGTGATGGACCTGGTCCACATCCGGCCCCTGCCGGGTGGTCACAAGGTGCGCGACGCCCACGGCCTCCAGTGCCGCGAACCGCCCCACCAGCCAGCCGTTCGACAACTTTTCCAGCCGAAACCCTCCGTCCGAGTATGCATGAGTATCAGTCATCCATGAACCCCAAAGCATCCATTCCTCACGGCCATCTCACACGCTCCGGATCTTATGATATACCATGAGATGCTTCCTGCCAACGAACGCAAAGAAACCAACACCGTGCGGCAAGCCCCGTATGTGTCCTATCGGTCCTACAGACCCCACAGGTCCTATTCGCGTAGCCGGGCGCGAATTGTGATTCCGGCTTGCCAAGCGGGTGGGTGCGGGTACAATGGCGGCCATGAAAGAGATGAGAAATCAGATAATCTGCGGCGATTGCGTCGAGGTTCTGGGATTGGTGGACAAGCCGTTTGCGGATCTGATTTTCGCCGACCCGCCGTTCAATATCGGCTACAAGTACGACAAGTACAACGACACGAAGGCGAAGGAGATGTACCTTGCCTGGACGCGGGCGTGGATCGGGGCGTGCGTCCGCGTGCTCAAGTCGCGCGGGTCGTTCTATATCGCCATTGGCGACGACTACGCGGCCCAGACCAAGCTCATCGCGGAAGACGAGTTCGGGCTGACCCTGCGCAACTGGATTATCTGGCACTACTCCTTCGGCCAGCAGACGAGGAACAAGTTCGCCCGCTCGCACACGCACATCCTCTATTTCGTAAAAGACCCGAAGAAGTTTACGTTCAACGATGTCATGGTGCGCGTCATCTCGGACAGGCAAAAGAAGTATAACGACAAGCGGGCCAACCGGGCGGGCAAGATGCCGGACGACGTCTGGGACGAGTACCCGCGTCTGTGCGGCACGTTCAAGGAGCGGACGCGCTTCCCGTGCCAGATGCCGGAGAGCCTGCTGGCGCGGATCATTCGCGTCAGCTCGAACGTGGGCGACTGGGTGCTCGACCCGTTCTGCGGCTCCGGCACCACCGTCGCCGTCGCCGACAAACTCAAGCGCGTGTACACCACGATCGACATCTCGGAGGAATACGTGCAGGAAGCCACCGACCGCATCCGTTTCGGCGGCTACATGCCCATCGAAGGCGAGGGCAACCGCCAGTTCACCGCGTACATGGATAAAGAGCTCAAGTGGCTCTATCACGAAAACAAAGTCCCGATTGAGCAGCTTGAGGCTGACTCCGAGCTGAAGATCCTGTTCACGGAGAAATTCAACCAGCGAATGGGCGACGGTTGCTGCCCGCTGACCGTTGAGGAGCTGATGCGAAACCTGGCCCGACTGCACAAGAGCGCGACGCTGGGACCCCTCCGCGGCCAGCCTGTCATCCCGGAATCCGAACCGCGCAAAGCGGAGAAGACACTTCGGGGGACCGGACGAAAGCAGAAAAGGACGAAAGATTAAAACCCACACGTGGAGAACGATGCCAAGGATCAGGCGTTGAAGAACCCCATTCGAATGATATTTCCCGCCAGGCAGAACCTTCTGCCCATCTCCCTGCTGATAATCAGTGCACTGCTGCTAACAGTCATCCAGGCGCCGATTGGGTGGTCGTTTCTGGCGTGGGGGGCGTTGGTGCCGTTCGTGCTGGCCTGCACACCCCAGATCAGGCCGCGCAGCCTCGCTTTGATGGCGTTCGGCGTCGGATACCTCTACTGGCTGGGCAATGTCTACTGGATTCTGCCGATCACCATCATGGGCTGGCTCGCGATGTGCCTCTATCTGGCGATATTCTGGCTGCTGCCGGCGCTGGCCGTGCGGTTTTGCCGGGTCAAGGGGTTCCCGCTGTTCATCGCCCTGCCGTTGATGGTGGCCGGGGCGGAACGGCTGCAAGGGTTCCCGATGGGCGGGTTCTTCTGGCGGTTCCTCGGTCACAGCCAATATCAGCATCTGGCCATGATTCAGGTCGCCGACATCTTCGGGGCAGCGGGCGTCACCTTCGTGGTCGCCATGGTCAACGGCCTGCTGGTGGACCTCATCCTCTTTGCCACCTCCCGATGGCAGGACAGGCGGGCCGCCGATCCGGCAGGCAGGGTGAACTATGCCCACCATGCAATGTCTGCATCTATGGAAACCGGTGGGCATTCACCCTACGGATTCCATTCGGCCAAAGGCCAAGCCGCCGGCAGATTGGCCACGGAATTGCACGCGTGCCCGTTTTTCAGCCCCCGCCCACCTTCCCGCAGAATTGTTGGCTCGGCGGTGGTAGTGACCGCCGCCGTCGTCGCGGGCACGATTCTCTACGGCCAGTGGCGACTCCGGCAGGCCGAGCAGTGCGTGACCGACGGTCCCACCGTGGCCTCGCTTCAGTCGAACGTGCCGATCTCCGTCAAGCGGAGCTTCAAGGCCAGCGCCGATATCTTCAAGGAGCTCATGGAAAAGAGTCGGGCCGCTCAGGCCGCCGGGGCGGAGCTGATCGTCTGGCCCGAGACGATGGTTCAGGGCTACCTGCAACCCGAACTCTGGTCGCGGTTCAGCAGAGCGGATTGGGAAGAGGACAAGGCCTTCCACGGCGCGCTCCGTGAGCACGCGAGGAACACGGCTTACATCCTCGTCGGCGCGTATGGAGGCGAAATCCTGCAGGATCCGCGCGGCGAATACTACCTGGGCAAATACAACTCCGCCTATTTCTACCGGCCGGACGGCACCCGCGACCCCGGTCGATACGACAAAATCCACCTCGTTCTTTTCGGCGAATACATCCCGTTCAAGAAATGGTTTCCCTGGCTCTTTGCCCAGCTCGCCAAATTCCTGCCGGAAGGCTACAACGCCGACTACTCACTCGAACACGGCACCAGGTACACCCTCTTCGAGATGAAAACGCCGGTGAGCCGTCGGGACCCCAACGCCCCCGCCGATGCGACAATGTCCGGAATCCAGGGCCGTCCCGCGCAAAATCCGCAATCCGGCCCGGCCTATCGTTTCGGCGTGATCATCTGCTACGAAGATACGATCCCCTATGTCGCGCGGAACTTCGCCCTCGACAAGCAGGGCAACAAGCGGATCGACTGGCTGGTCAATATCAGCAATGACGGGTGGTTTGTGCGGTTCCCCCAGGGCCAGACGCGGGTGATTCCCAGCACCGAGCTGCCCCAGCACGCGGCGATCTGCGTTTTCCGGGCCGTAGAGAATCGGCTGCCCGTCATCCGCAGCGTCAACACGGGGGTCAGTTGCCTGATCGAATCGACGGGCCGAATACGAGAGGGCTACCTGGCGGCGAGCGACGGATTTCCCCGCGCGACGATGGCCCGGACCGCAATGGCTGGATGGTTTCTCGATAGATTGCCGATAGATAAAAGGGTGACTTTCTACAGCCGGCACGGCGAGTGGTTTGCCGACGGCTGTTCGGCGGTCTTCGTGGCGGCGCTCGTATGGCCGCTCGGCGTTCGGCTGGTCCGCCGTGGACGGCAACAACGATAGCAAGGGATGCTTTAATGGATCGTATCGGGTGGCTTCTTGAAGTCGTGGCGTTCTGTACGGCGATGCTTCTGGTGCCCGGATGTGAGCAGCCGGCCTCGCCGCATGCGCGGTCCACCCCCCCTGGCCCGATAGGCGTGGACCTTCAGATGCAAGCCTACCAAATCATCACGGATGGGCTGGCGGACGCCGAGCCCCAAGTGCGGGCCAACGCCATTGAGGTCGCGGCCACGACCGGTGCTGTCCGGCTGATGCCCAGGATTCAGAAGCTTCTGTCCGACCCGGCGGTTCCCGTCCGGTTTGCCGCCATCCTGGCGGTAGGCGACCTCGAGTACGCTCTTGCCAGGAATGATGTTACGCATCTGCTGACCGATCCCAACCCCAACATCAGAATCGCGGCCTCCTATGCCATGATCCGATTTGGCCAGCCGGAATACTACAAGGCCATTTGCAGGGAGATCGCCAGCACAGACCAGACGGTGCGGGCCAATGCCGCCCTGCTGCTGGGCAAATGTGGCCGTCAGGATGGCCTTCGCTTTCTGTACTGGGCGTTGCAGCGAGATGACTCGACGGACAAAGTTGTCCTGCAAGCCACCGAATCCATCGCCATGCTGCGGGATCATCGCATCTATCCGAAGCTCTGGGCGCAATTGATCAGTGCCTACGCCGATGACCGCGTATCAGGCATCCAATCCATGGGCGCTTTGGGCACGGATGAGGCCAAAAACGCCCTGATTACCATGCTGGACGACTCGGTCCCGGAGGTCCGGCTGGCCGCCGCCGTGCAGCTCGGCAAGCTGGGTGAGCCGATTGGCGAGCCGAACGTGCTTCAGGTACTGAAGAAGAGCCCCGTCACCGGCATGGACACCCAGGGAAGGGTATTTGCCGCATTAGCCATTGGCGAGATCGGGACGGAGCCTCTGACGAAATACCTGCCCCAACTGCTGCAGGACCCCTCAAAGCCTGTTCGTTTGGCGGCTGCCAAAGCCATCCTGCGGCATGCGACCAGGAGGCAGGTCCCACGCAACCCTATGCAGCCGGCCGTTACGGAAGGCATCCAGCAGCGTTTCACCACCCAATAACAGCATACCATACGGCCCCCCACATCCAGCCTTTCCCCGGCCCCACAAGCTTTTGTGTTTGGGCTATTTGGGAAAAATAACTTGACCTTTATGAACCCAAAGCGTAAAATTATGCTATGCAGACGGTATATTGGGACGTGGACAGGGACTGATAGTCGCTGGAATGGGGCCTTCGCATAATTCTCGATTGGCGCCAACCCAACGTCCGATATAACGGGGTCCGAGAAAGCTGCAAGAAGGTGATGATTGGTGAAAGGAGCCTGTCTTGAGTACGCTTACCAAGGTTCTGATCGTGTTGCTGACCGTCTTTTCGATCTTCCTCAGCGGCATTGTAGTTACCTATGTCGCCAACTCCGAGAACCAGCGCAAGCGCGCCGACGGGTTTGAAAGTCAGCTTCGCGCGGCGAAAGAGACCCAAAGAAACGCCGTGCAGGAGCTCGAACAGGAGAAACAGAGGGCCCAGAATGAGAAGGCCCAGCTCGACGGCCAGCTCAATCAGCTTGGCGTTCAGCTCAAGACCCTTTTGGCCGAGTTGGATAGTGCCAAGAGAGACAATGCCCAGTTGGTCCAGAAGGTCGCGAGCATGGCGGCGACGGTAGAGATGGCCAATGCCACGGCCAAGCAGCAGACAGCGCTCTTCGAGACCGCTCAGAATGATGTGCGCGGCCTGCAGACCGAGCAGACCAATCGCAAGAAAGAGCTTGACGAGACCAACCAGACGCTGATGGAGAAGATGTCCATCATCGCCCAGCTTGAAGAGAAGGTCCGCCGGCTGACCGAAGAGAGCCAGGCGTTCCAGACCCGGCTCAACCAGGGCCTTCAGCCCTACGGGCGGGTGGCGGCCCGTCCGCCGACGACCATACCCGCGACGACCCGGACGGTGATGCCGGTCCCGCCAGCTCCGTCGCCGGCCGCGGCGCAGACGAAGCCCATCGGGCTCAACGGCCGCGTTACCGCGGTGGATATGAAAAATCGCCTGGCGCAGATCTCTATCGGGACGGCCGGCGGCGTAAGACAGGATATGAAGTTTTATGTCACACGCGGCGACCGGTTCGTGGCGAATATCCTGATCCTCGACGTCTCGCCGGACAAGGCGGTCGGCATCCTGGATCTCGTGCAGGCGGAGCCGCAGATTGGTGATACCGTTACAACGAATTTATAAACCGGTAGCGGCAGGTGGCCCGTTCGGGCGGCGCCGCCGGGAGGTTGTCCGTTTATGAGTCCGATGCCTCAACCACGCGGGGGAAAGATTTCCCCTCCCAGCACTCTCTACACGGCAATCTTGGCCGTAGCATTCGGGGTCGTCCTGGCGACAGCAGCGTACGTTACTTTCGCCTGCTACAGCCGTTACGGAACGATTTTTGGCATGCCGCAATGAAATTCCCTTGACGATACCCCCTAAAGGTACACAGAATATCCAGTGGCATTCTGAGAAAGGAGTCGCCTGTGCTGTTGGACTCAATCCTCGGTTTCTTCAGCATGGATATGGGTATCGACCTCGGTACCTGTACCACGCTGGTTTGCGTCCGCGATAAGGGCATCGTTCTGAACGAGCCCTCTGTTGTGGCGGTCCGTAAAGGGACCAATATTGTCCTCAATGATGGCGAGGCCGTCGGCCTGGTGGCGCGCGAGATGCTGGGCAAGACGCCCGGCTCGATCAGCGCGATTCGCCCGCTCAAGGATGGTGTGATCAGCGACTTCGAAGTGACGGAGAAGATGCTGAGCTACTTCATCCGGAAAGTGCACGGGCGTGGGGGCCTGGTTCGGCCGCGCGTGGTCATCGCGGTGCCCAGCGGCATCACCGCCGTCGAGCGCCGCGCGGTCATCGACAGCGCCGAGCGGGCCGGCGCCCGCAAGGTGTTCCTGGTGGATGAGCCTATGGCGGCCGGCATCGGCGCCGGACTGCCCATCACGGAGCCGACCGCTTCCATGATTTGCGATATCGGCGGCGGAACGACCGAGGTGGCTATCATGTCGCTGGCCGATATGGCCACCGCCACGTCCATCCGCGTCGGCGGAGACGACATGGATGAAGCGGTCATCAACCACCTCAAGCGAACCTACAACCTCCTCATCGGGGAGGCGCGGGCCGAGAAGGTGAAGATCGCCATTGGCTCGGCGGCCCCGCTGGAAGAGGAGCTGACGATGGAGATCGCCGGCCGGGATACGATTTCCGGCCTGCCGAGAAAGATCGTCGTCACCAGCGAGGAGATTCGCGAGGCCCTGAAGGACCCCGTGGCGCAAATCATCGATGCCGTCACGAGCACGCTGGAGCGGGCCGAACCGGAACTCGCGGCGGATTTGATCGACAACGGCATCTGCATCTGCGGCGGAGGCTCGCTGCTGCGGGGCATGGACAAGGTCCTCGCCAATGCCACCGGCCTGAGAGTCTTTGGGGCCGAGGACCCGCTGAGCTGCGTGGCGCGCGGTACGGCCGTGTATCTGGAGAACCTCGAGTTGTGGAAGGACACGATGGACCACAGCGACCGCGGGTACGATTAACCGCATCGCGCACGGCCGAGGCCCTGTGAGTCCGGCCGCATCGGTACTCGCCATCGTGCCGTGGGTTCGGCAATTATGACGCGAAAGTGGGCCAATCAATCCCGAGGAATGCTCTTCACCTGGGGCATGCTGGCGGGACTGATTTTTCTGTTTGCGCCGAAAGGTCTTACCGGCCGGCTGCAGTTGACCTACGCCCAGGTTTTCCGCTGGCCGCTGACAGTCGGTCGAGGTCTGACGGTGGTCTCGCGCGCCGCCCCGCAAGTGCAGAACATCAGCCGCAAAGACTACGAGGAACTGCTCCAGGCCCACCGCCGCCTCCAAAATGATTTCGCCAATCTGCAGGCGCAGCTCCAGGAGGCCCACGGCAAGATCGAGCAACTCGCCAAGCTGCGGATGAAGTCAGAATGGGAGAACATGCAGTTCCTGCCGGCGGACGTTGTCGCCGTAGCGGACCAGGCACAGAACGAGTTGCTCATCAGCCGGGGGCAGGACGACAAAGTGGCCGTCGGCCAGTACGTGATGAGCCTCAGCGACCACAGCATCATCGGAACGATTTCGGAGGTCTCCGCCAGGGGGTCGAAAGTCAGGCTGATTACCGATCCCGGTTCGCGGATGACCGTAACCATCGCCGACCCGAACGTGCGGGGAATCATGGAGGGCCGGGGCAACGGTGCCGCCCGGATCCCTCTGATTTCGACCGAGCATAAAATACGCAGCGGCGATCACGTGTACGCCCAGAAAAAAGCGGGCCTGCTCGACAGTCCCATCATTGCGGCACAGGTCACCCGGTGCCGGAAGGACCCGGATAATCCCGTGGTGTGGGATATCACCGTCCAGCCCGTCTGCACCGTGAGCAGCCTCAGCGAGGTTGCCGTGGTGATTTCCACCGCCCGCTCGCGATGACCGGCGCCCAGGCAGACAGGCGAGCCCAGAGGAATCCCGGTTTTCCTGAGGAGTGATTGAATGCGTTGGTTTCGGTTTGCAGCTCTCATCCTGGCGGCCATGGTTCTGCAGACCGGCATGGTCGGAATCATCGCCACCAAGAGCGGCATCAAGCCGGACCTGCTGCTGATCCTCCTCGTCTTTTTCGCCGTGCGGTGCAGCCCGTCGGACACCGTCATAACCTCCTTCACCATCGGTTTTGCCGCCGATCTGATCAGCCCGACGATGGGTCTCATGGGACCTCGAATCATCAGCTTCGGCTTGTTCGGCACGCTGCTTTCCGACCTTCACAGCATCATCTCCACGCGGAGGATAGTGTACCAGGCTATCACGATTTTCATCGCCGGCGTCCTGACGGCGGTTCTGAGTCATCTGCTGACCCTCCTGCGGGCCGAGGCGGCCACAACCAGCCTGTACGCGCAGTTCCTCGGCCAGCCTCTCTATTCGGCGATCGTCGGGCCGTTTTTGTCCTTGCCGGCGGGCTGGTGGATGCGCATGAATAGGAGGAGCCGGGCGTATGGCAGACTCGGATCGCTGTCGAGATGACGGTGTGACGTCCGCCCGCCGCGGCTCAGTGGGGCCGAGCGCAGCCAATGATGCAGTTTCGAAAGCCGGACTTTGAATTCGCATTCTACGATAAAAGGCTCAAGATATTCGTCGGCATAAGCCTTGCGCTGTTTCTGGTATGCCTGCTCCGGCTGCTGCAAATGCAACTACTCCCCGATGCTTCGCTGCAGGAAGAGATCGCGGCGCTGAAGGAGCGTCGAGGCTCCTCCAAGCAGCTCAAGACTCTCCGGGGTAGGATCAGCGACCGCCACGGCGAGATTATCGCCGCCGACGTGCCGCAGTTCCAAATTTACATCAATTACCGCCTCAGTTGTTTCCTGGACGACCGGGTCGTGCAGGCCCGGCTGTCCGAGGCCCGGCAGGAGACCGGCAACCCTTCTCAATACGACGTGCACGAGGAAGTGGACAGCCGACGGCAGGACCTCCAGACCATTGTCGACAAGTGCGTGAGCTTCGGCCCGAGCCGGGAGCAGATTGAAGCGAAGATCCGGGCGATGAACGACGCCATCTGGAACCTGCGGACCTTTGTCCGCTGGGTTCGGGGCGGCCCCGATCCCGGCCTTCTGGCGAAGTATGATAAACGCATCAACAGTATTCCCCTTTCCGAGGGCATCGCGGATTTCGAACGTCAGCATCCCGATCCCGCCGAGCGCTGCCGGCTGGTGGCCGAGGTTGATGATATCCCGGAGATGGAAAAGTATCTGCCGCTCGTGGAGCTGCAGACCCAGGACGATATCTTCGCTGCACAGCTCGAGTTTATGGGCGTGGACGACGTGCAGATTCTGCCCGTCGGCCACCGGTACTATCCGCACGGCTCCGCCGCCGCCCAGACCATCGGCTGGGTCGGACCCGCCACGCAGACGCGGGACACGAGATTGTTCGCCGACGACCCGCTGGCGAGCTACCTGGCGGGCGATATCTGTGGGCGCGAGGATGGCGTCGAGTACGTCTGTGAGAGCATCCTGCGGGGCCGGCGGGGCGAGATCGTTCACGACATCGACGGCCAACTCGTCCGCGAAACCGAGACCGAGTTCGGCCGGGACGTTCAGCTCACCCTCGACATCGAGCTGCAGAAACAGATCGAGCAGCGTTTGACGGACCCGAAGATCAATCCGGACTACGCCAAGGCCCCCATGGCGGGGGCGATCCTTGACGTTCGCACAGGCGACATCCTGGCCCTGCTGTCCCTGCCGAGCTACAACCTCAACGTGGTACGGTACGAGTATGACAAGCTGCAAGCCGATCCCAACCAGCCGACGAGAAACCGTGCGATCAACCAGCTCTATCCGCCGGCGTCGGTGGCGAAGCCTGTGGTCCTCATCGCCGGTCTGGAGTCCGGCGCGATCACGCCGGACACGACCATAAGCTGCCCGGCGGCGCCGGCGCCTCCCGGCTGGCCCGACTGCTTGATCTACAAGAAATACAAAACGGGCCACGACTCACCAAGCTGGGTCAACAACGCCCGAAACGCAACCAAAGTGAGCTGCAACATCTACTTTTCTCGCTTGGCCAATGACATCGAGTCTCTCGTACTCCAGGAGTGGTTCTTCCGGTTCGGGTACGGGCGGGAGGTCCCGCTGTCGTACCCCGAGCCCCCGTCTCCCGGCTCGATCCCCCGCCGTCTCAGACAAGCGGCCGGGCAGATCGGCAGCACGCTGGCGTCCGCCTACGCTGACGCCGAATCGGTCGATCAGCTCCCGCCTCTCTATGAGCGGGACCGCAAGATGTTCGGCATCGGGCAAGGCAACTTCCGGGTCACGCCGCTACAGGTGGCCAATGCCTTCGCCACCCTGGCCCGGCGCGGCCGATCCCAGCCGCCCCGCCTGTTCCTGAGCCCGGAATCGCCACCGGCGGCCGAGCCAAACGACTTGCCAATCTCGCCCGCGACTCTGGACGTCGTCCATGACGGGATGAGCGCGGTCGTCAACGAGCGTGGCGGAACGGCCTACGATGTGTTCACCGGCAGCGGCCTGGCACAACATGGGGTGAAGGTCTATGGGAAGACTGGGTCCACTGAGCGACCCTACGATGCCTGGTTTGCGGGGTTCGCCGAGGACCAGGAGGGACGCAAGATCGCCCTGGCCGTAGTCGTCGAGGGAGGCCAGCACGGCGGCGGCGACGCCGGCCCCCTGGCCCGCGTGATCCTCCAACTGTGCGTCGAAGCAGGCTACCTGGGCCACGGCACGCCGGCGGCAGACAAGCAGGTGCCATAGCCGTGCCGGACTCGCGATGGTTCAATGGAACCTATGCCCTGAGTGGTATCAGATTGCGATGCGCACGGCGGTGTCGAGCCGCGACAGCACCGCCCGCAACATTTCGAGGAACTTGGCGTTGTCGGGCCAGAGAATGCGGCCGTTCTGCGGCATCGGCTCGTCGAGCTTCTCGAGGAACCGGGCGACTGCGGGCTCATTCACCTGCTTCGACCAGGTCCCAAGCCCGAGTTTCTCCACGTAACGGGCGTTGATGAGCTGCTCATATTGGCCGGGCACGGGCAGCAGCAGCATTTTCTTTCGCAGGTACAGGCACTCGCTGATCAACGACAGCCCGGCCGAGGCGATGACACCCCGTGCCGCCGCCAGGTCCAGGGCGAACCCTTCCGCGGACGTCTCTTTGAAGACGCAATTCTTCCACTCGACGTGCTTGTTGAACCCGTAGATGTGGAATCTCTGGTCGGGAAATCGCCCGAGCACGTCGCGCCACTGCTGCTCATGGGTGCCGCTCGTGGCGTAGATCACGATCTGACCGGCATCGGAAGGCTCGAGTGCCGCGATCGCCGGACGCACAATCGGCGGCGCCAGGACCGTCGCCCTGTCTCGCAGGGGTGCCTCGAAGAAATTGGTCACCACGTATGCCCTGGCTCCGATGTAATGGCCTCTCACCACCAACGTGGCGGTCAGGCGATGAAAGACATCTCGCAACCTGTGATCGAGCTTGCACTTGATCAGCAGGTGCTCGTTATCGATGCTGATGAAGGGCACGCGGTTGCGCCACGCCCACCAGGCACTGAAGGGCTCGAAATCGGTCACGACCAGGTCCGGCTGGAACGGCCGGTACACCTCGTCGAACAGCCTGCGATTCAGGCTCAGGCCGGCTCTCGCCTGCGAGAGGTTCTTCCAGACGGTCGCCAGCGGATCGACGTAACCCTTGCTGTAGTCGAACAACAGGCCGAAGATCTCCTTGACCCGCTCACCGTAATATTGCCGCAAGTACAGCAGCGCCCGGTGAGAAGTGACGAACAACACATCATGCCCGGCATCGAGGAAACGCTGCCCGACAAAATGCGCCCGGCTCGCATGACCGAAGCCCTCCCCCGCCACCGCATAAATGATTCTGGCCATCTGGCACTCTGCTCCCGAGTTCCAAACAAAAAAACTGAGCTTGGTAGTTTACCAGATTCTCGCCCGCCCGACAGCCCCAAACCGATAGGACTATTCTCACGGTGTGCGACTGACTTTTGTGGTCCGGACTGGCAAGTGCGAGATTTCGCGTAGTAGGGCGAGCGTCCCCGCTCGCCACCCATAGTCGTGCGGGGACGCACGACCGACAAGGGCCACAAAAATTAGTCGCACACATTCTCACGAGGGCACGACAAAAAGTGGCCGTGGAGGAGGGACGGATCCATTTGGGGCTCACCTCGATTCGGAGTGAATGTTACGCCGTCTGTCATGTCGAGCGAAGTGCAGCGTAGTCGAGACATCTGGCCGGGAGTATGACGTGTCGCTCATTCGCGGCCAGATTTCTGGGACCCCAAACGCGTTAGTTCGCGTTTGGGAACCCTCTCCACTGCGGCCTTCGGCCTCCGGTCGAAATGACAAGGAAAGGCCAAGCATCATTCTAGACCGCTGCTCCTGCCGGCAGCGTATTGGGCCTGCCACAGTCTTATTGCGCACCATTCTCACTTCCACTGGTTCCGGCTGAATTCTCATCGGTACGCCACAGGCCGAATGGTTGGCACCGACAAGCTGTACCGTATAGGATTTTCAAGCGTGATCCGTGGGATTCTGCGGGCAGGGCCTACCAGGAGTGCTCCTGCTCCGGATCGCTGGGACGGGCTTGCGGCCGCGGCGGGGCAGGCTTTCCTTTTGGCTCCCGGTATGACTTCTGCGGCGGCACTTCCAGGTAGGTCAAAGTCTTTTCGAGAATGGCGGCGGCGACCGGTGCGGCGACGGTGCCGCCGGTGTACCCCTTATGGAGCTTCACATTGGGCCGGCGAATCGAGACCAGCACAACGACCCGCGGATCGTCGGCCGGTGCACCGGCAAGGAAAGAGGCGATGTACGCGTTTTCCTGGTAGCCGGGGCCGTTTGGCTGGGCCAGTTGCGCGGTGCCGGTCTTGCCAAAGACCCGCCACTTGGCGAGCTTGGCCTTCTTGCCCGTTCCCTCCTCGATGACGGAGGTCAGGGCCTCGTTGATGACCCACTTAGCGACCTCCGGCTTAATCACGTACCCGACCCGCAGCAGCGACGGCCTCATATCCACCACGGTCCCGTCGGACGCCACCATGGCCTTGACGATATACGGATGAACGAGCCGGCCGCCATTGGCCAGCATGCAAAACGCCCGCAGCATCTGAATCCCCGTGACGGAGATTTCCTGCCCGAACGGAATGCGCGTCAGACTGTAGCCCGTCCACTCGCCGGGTGATTGAAGCAGGCCCTCGGCCTCGCCCGGCAGCTCAACGCCCACCTTCTTGCCGAAACCGAACAGCGTGAGTCCTTCGTAGAGCCGGGCCGCACCGAGCCGCTGGCCGACTTTGGCCATGCCGATGTTGCTCGAATTCAGCAGAATCTCGCGGAGCGTCAGGTCGCCGAACCCCTGCTTGTACTCGCCGATGGTCCCGAAGCCCTTGCCGTGGTAATGCCCATTCTCGCAGAAGATTGTCTCGAACCGATTGACCGCACCGGTATCGAGCGCGATCGCCGCGACGACCGGCTTGATGACGCTGCCCGGCTCGAATTGGTCGATGAGCATGCGATTGGCAAAGAAACGCGGGTCCGTGCGGCGGGCCTCGTCCGGATCGAAGTCCGGCACCGTCACCATCGCGAGAATGGCCCCGGTCTGCGGGTCCGCCACAACCGCCATCGCCGCTTCCGCCTGGTACTCTTTGTACTGGCTCAGCAGGACCTCGCGGGTGAACTGCTGGATCGTCGCGTCGAGCGTCAGAATGATGCCCGACCCATGCATGGGCTCTTCGTTATCCTGCTCGCCCTGGAGGCAAAAGGCCAGAGGTCGGCGATGGACATCGACAAAGAACGTGTTTTTCGCGCCCCGGCCCCGCAGCTCGCGGTCAAAGGTATACTCGACGCCTGCCAGCCCTTTGTTGTCGGCGCTCGTGAACCCGACAATGTGGCTCGCCAGGCGCCCCATCGGGTAGTTCCTGCGCCAATCGTAGTGAATCCCCATGCCGGGGACCTTTTTCGCGCCGTCGCATTCGGTGACCGTGGCGTTCCTTTTGATGACCACGAAGCCCGGATTATTGCTGTCCACGATGAGCTTACAGATTTCGTGGGCACCCATGTCGAGGATTGGCGCCAGGCGGGTCGAGGTTTCCTTGGGTTCTTTGATGACTCTTGGCTCGGCGAAAATCGTGCGAATCTGGTCGCTGGCCGCCAGGACCCGGCCGCGACAATCCACAATGGCGCCGCGCTGCGGCTCCAGGGGCAGGTAGGAGAGTTGCTGAGTCATGCACTTCTCGGCGTAGTGATCGGCGAGGGTGTATTGCAGATAGAAGCATCGGCCGGCCAGCGCAACGAACGCCACGATCACGAGCGACATGCAGACCACGATAACCGTAAGCTCGCGTCTGCCGCCGCCCGCGGAAGTCATCGTACCGTCACGAACGTCTTTGTCGGGACTCCCAGATGGCATGTATTGCTCAGTGCTCCTCGGAACTCCATCGAATAGGACCCATGGACCTCTTCGCCATGCCTGCGCGAGCGTGAGCATGGCACCCAACCTCATCCCTCACCCCGGATCATTTCTTTGGGCTGTCGCCGAGCCGGCGGGAGATCGAGGCGGGATTGATCAGGCTCTCCACGCGAAGTTGCTTCTGCCAAAGCTCCTGCTGCAATCGGCCCTGCTCCATCTTGTAGGTGCGCAGTTTGTAGAACACACGGCGATCGGCCCCGCGCAGATACACGGCCACAATCAATGTGGCCGCGAAAAAGAAGATGACCAGAACAAAGTAGAACCGAGATCCCATGCCCGTCCGTACGTTAGGAGCCTTCCACATCCGAAGCGGAACGGCCGTACTCCTCTCACTTCGCCGGCAGACGAATCCGCATCCCTACGTCAAGCGTTTCCTTGCTCTTGAGGATATCCGCGTTGAGCTTGGCGATCTCCTCGCACCTGGCCCCGCTGCCGAGTTGGTTGGTGGCGATCTTCCAAAGGTTATCGCCGTCCTGGACAACATACCACCGGCCCTCCTGAGCCGTGGTCTTCGGCGGCACCTTCGCGGCGGCCTGCCGGCTGATCGTATCGACCTTTTCGAAGAGGGCCTTGGACAAGACATCTTCCGGCTTCGGATTCAGCGGCGGAAGAGCCGGCGGGATGATCAGCTTCTGACCCGCGGCCACCTCATCGGGGGATTTGAGGATGTCCTTATTGGCCTCGTAGATGCGCTTGATATTGGCGACCCGGTTGCCTTCCTCAGGGCCGTAGACTTTCTTCGCCACCGAGGCGAGACTCTCGCCTTCCCCCACCACGTAGACCTTCAAGCCCGCCGCGCTCGACGCACTCGTGGGCCGGGCGGGTGTGGAGGCTCCGCCGGCATCTGCGCTCTTCATGATGGTCTCAACGGGCTTGGGCGGCTGGGTCTGGGCCACCGGCGGCTGCTCCGTCGCCGGCTTGGGCACGTCCAAGCTGATCGTGGAAGTCTGGTCTTTCTGCATACCGGTGGCGAAGCGTTCCAGGATAGATCCGATGCTCGGAAGGACCGAGCGGATATCCTGATTGTTCGCGGTCTGCGGCGCCTCTGCTACCTGCTTCGACTCCTCCGCAGCCGTCGCCTTGGCGGCGCTCTGCTCCGGCTCCTGCTGCACGAGCAAGTCGGTCCACTTGAGTGTCTCCTCCGCCTTCTGGGCTTTATCGGCGATGCCGATGTTCTCCTCGGTGGGGTTCATGACGGTCGTGGCTTCCCCCCTGGTCGTCTGAGGTCTGAGGTTCGGCAGACCGTTGATGATGAAGGCAATGACGAAGATGAAGACCAGTCCCAACAGCAAGCCAATTTTCGCGTCCGACGTCATGGTTCCACTCCATTCTTACCGGTTCGTATATCGCGTTGTGAATCCATCCAGCCCTCTGCCTTTCGGCATCAGGTCTTTTGTGCAATCCTCAGTTTGGCGCTCCGGGCCCTGTGGTTGACCGCGATCTCCGCGCGGCTCGGCGCGATCGGTTTCTTCGTGCGGATCCGATAGACTCCCGCGCTCTCGTTCTGTTTGAAGTCCCGCTTCACCAAGCCGTCTTCCAGCGAATGATAGCTGATGACCGCGATGAAACCATCCTTTCTCAGCAGCCCTGGCGCCGACGCCAGCAACTCCTGCAGATTCTCCAACTCGTGGTTGACGGCCATCCGCAGGGCCTGAAACGTTCGGGTCGCCGGATGCTTTCGCGCCCTGGACTTGCGGTCCGGCGTCCTCAATGCGCCGGCCACGATCGCCGCCAATTGTCCCGTCGTCGTGATCGGCTCACGCCGCCGATGCTGAACGATATAACGCGCGATCCGCCGGGACGCACGGTCCTGTCCATACCGGAAAATCAAATCCGCCAACGGTTTCTCGTCGGATTCACTGATTATATCGGCCGCGGTGGTCTCCAAGCTTTGGTCAATTCTCATGTCTAACGGCATATCCGTGCGAAAACTCAGCCCTATTTCGCTATCGGAGAGTTGCGCCGAGCAAAGTCCCAGGTCAGCCAGGAGGAAATCCACCGCCTTGATGTCCAGCTCGGCCAGGCGTTCGGCGACCTCGGAGAAATTGGACCGGATGAGAACGACCCTGCACGAAAGATCCGCCAACCGTTGCCGGGCCCGCTCCAGAGACTTGCTGTCGAGGTCCAACCCGACCAGCGTCCCCGCCGGACCCAGCCGCTTTCCGAACAGAAAGCTGTGACCTCCGTGTCCAATGGTCACATCGACCATGACCCCATCCTGAGGACAGCTTATCTGTTCGGCTAATGGTTCCGCGAGAACCGGAACATGCTCAATGTCTGAATAGCCCACCGCTGCCTCTGCAAACCTGCCCCCGGGCTGGCAGCGATCGCACGCCCAAGGCTTGACCCGGGATCTTTCAGCCCATGACGAGCGCCTCGGCCTGCCGTTTGAGCTTCTTCACGTGAGGCGAGAACGTGATATCGGCAAAGAGACCGCTGCTTTGCTTGAGCCGTTCCAGCCGCTCGGCGAGAATAGCCACCGAAGCACACGTCTGCTCATCCACAGGTCTTTCTCCAGCCAGGCTTTCGCCTACGATTCGAAGGTGGCTGTCCATCCCGGTCATGATGCCTCCATGCAGTGCTACAACTCCTTGGTTTGTTGTTGCATCACAAATTGCCGTGCCTGGGTCATCTGCTTCTGGTATTGGGCCAGATGGTCCGACAGGTACTGTTCCCAATCATCCGTGTTCCAGAGCTCGATGTGGTCCCTGACACCAACCAGCGTGATATCTTCCTTCAGGCCGGCCCGCTTTCGCAGCTTGTCGTTCAAAAGCAGCCGGCCCTGACTGTCCAACTCGACCTTGCTCGACAGCGCGAAGCTGATGCGCTCGAACGCGACCGCTTCATCCGGCGCCGTCGCCCCCGGAGCCACCGACAGAACGAGCTGCTCGAAATCCTTCTCCGGGTACAGGCACAAAACGCCGTTGGCTCCCAGGACCAGATAGAAGTCCGCGCCATGCTCGTCCACATCAATCTGGTTCCTGAGCTTGTTGGAGACGAGCACTCGTCCCTTGTCGTCGATAACGTGCTGGTACTCCCCTGTTAATAAGAGCATGGCACTTGTCCCACTGGGTCTACTTTCAGAGGGAGATTTTACCACTTCCTGCCACAAGGTCAATACTTTTTCCCACTTTTTGTCACGCTTTCGCGCAGATTCTTTTATGGGACTTAGCATGAGACCCATACGTAACTCCAATCATGAAAAGCACTTGCGCCGGTTTCACAGTTTTTCACGTCCTGTAAACCTGCGACCGGCAAGGCTTGGCGGATTTCACAACCGCCCGTGACAAATGCCTGATAACCGTCAGGCTATTCTTTGCCGGCATGCGGAAAATTGAATGCCGCTATTTGCCCTGCTCGTCGAGATAGAGTGTAGAGCACACCGGTGGTGATGGATCCCTGCGAAACCCGGGAGGATAAGTCGAAACCACAGATGCAGACCAACCGTGGACAATCCGTAATCCTTAATCAAAGCGGCGTGGCGGGTTTTCCTTAGCAGGCGGGGTGGCTGGTATTCGTATGTAGCGTTGGCATGCCTCCACAACCATAATTACATATAGGCGCTGACATGGACATACGACACGTGACTGCTCAGGAGTTGCTGGACTCTCGCGGCTATCCGACAGTTGAAGCGACCGTGCATCTGGATGAGTGCAGAAAACCCTCGGGCATGGCTCCCTCCGGCGCCTCCAAGGGAAAGTATGAGGCCCTGGAGTTACGGGATGATGACCCGGACCGCTATTTCGGCAAAGGTGTGCTCCAGGCCGTGCGAAATGTCACGGAAATCATCGCTCCGGCGAAACCGAGCTGACCTTGGAGGCCGACTTCGCAGTCGGCGCCGGTGTCGGCCAGATCAAGACCGGCTCCATGTCCCGCTCGGAACGGATTGCAGAGTATAACCAATTGATGAGGGTCGAGAGGCTGTTGGACGGCAAGGCCGCCTATGCGAGCTTCCCCTTCGCCCGCTACGCCGAAGCCCGGCCGTGAGATAGGGGTCAGGGACGATTGCTGATCGCCGGCTCAAGCTGGACGGGTTCGCCTTCTTCCGCCTCGTCGCCTGCCGCTTGCACCCCTGACCGCGCATAATCATGATCTGTCGGTACGATCCTGGCTTGTCTCAAGTTTTCGGCTTTCGGGAAAGTGAAAGCAGATTCCTGTTTAAGCAGTACATAGCCGAAATCGAGCATCGTATCATTGCCGAGCTTATCCACCTTCACCGGCTTGATGAACAAATTGACCACGACCGCCTTGAACCGCCCGAGGAAACCAGCTTTTTGTGCTTTCCTGGCGATCGAGGCCACGCTGATTGCCATCCTCGGTTTTTCGCTCCTCTTGAAGGTCAGCGTGTTGACCCGGGCAACGATCTCATTGGATCTGTTTGCGTAGCTATATTGTCCGTTCTTCGCCTTGATGTCATAAAGGCCGACGGTCACCGGGCTTTCCCGGCCTCTGGCGTTGAACTCTACGTCCACCTCAGTAACCGTCTCGGTGGAGCCGTCAACCGTTCCTCGAACCTGGATGCCGCCGAAGCCTGCTCCCTCAAAACGGATATAATCAAGCATATTCGTCAGCGTCCCTCCCGGCTTCACCTCCGCCGAACGCAGCGTGATCGCTCCGGCCGGATCGAAGATGTACGTACTGAAACCCTCTCCCGCCATCTCGAATTCGCAGGTTACATAGAAGGCGCGTGCAGTAATCTGCCTACGATACGAGATAATACCTGCCTGCTGCCGGTTATTGACGCTGGTTTCGCTCTCAACCGACACCGGCGAGATCAGGGGAATGAAGTACATGAAGGAGCAAATACGATTCTCTTTGAGCGTCTCCTCGCTGTAACTCAGCAGAATGGTGGGGCCGTTGCCGTCCGTAACGTCAGGATAGCAGCTCGTCACAGATTCACTGCCGGGAGCGCCGGCAGGATTGTTCGTGTCGACGGGCACAGCAGCAACCTTGGACTCCCCACCCTCGGACATGCTCCCGTCCTGGGGGCTTGTCTGGCAGCCGAAGACGACCATCAAAGCAACTATCATCACGGTCATAATAACCATTTTCATCTTGTTTTCTGCTGCCTCCAGAAAGAACCTTGGTGCTATCCCGGTTCACCTCTACCTCCCACGCTCATGCTCACATCGGTAGCCGACCCCGGGCACTTGGGGAATAAGGACGATGCCTAATATAACCTGGGGTATTGCTCGAACGGCAGACAAATACGCACGCCTGTGCCAATTACACCGATTTCTTATCAGTGGATTCTACACAAGAACCGATATAATAGGCGCGGCTGTCTGAGTCGATCCCGGCTGGATGGTGGCCCCAACCCGACTGAGTTTGTCGCTGAACCCGAAGGCTCTCGACGGACCGAAGTCAGGCCTTGACGATGACTGCACGGCGTTCGTGCACGACCATCGGCAAGCCGTCGCCACCCGTAGTGATGGATGAGCCGTGGATCGGTGAGGAGCTGACAGAAGCAAAGGAGTTGCAGCATCATGGAAAAACACCTCTGGTGGGAGGAGGGAGTCGTTTACCAAATCTATCCACTATCGTTCATGGACAATAATGGCGACGGGTATGGGGATTTGCCGGGGATCACCAGTCGCCTCGATTACCTCCAGTGGCTGGGAATCAATGCCATCTGGATCTCGCCGATTTATCCTTCCCCCCTGGCGGATTTCGGCTACGACGTCAGCGATTACACGGGCATTCACCCGCTCCTCGGCACTATGGAGGATTTTGACCGTCTGCTCGCGGACTGCCATGCTCGCGGGCTGAAGCTGATTCTCGATTTCGTGCCCAACCATACTTCGGACCAGCATCCCTGGTTTGTGGAATCGCGTTCGGCCCGGGACAATCCTCGTCGGAACTGGTACCTTTGGAGGAACCCGGGCCCGGACGGCAGGCCGCCGAACAACTGGCTCAGTGTCTTCGGCGGAAGTGCGTGGCAGTGGGATGAGAACACGAAGCAGTACTACCTCCACAGCTTCCTGAAGGAGCAGCCGGACCTGAATTGGCGCAATCCTGAAGTCCAGAAGGCCATGCTCGACGTGATGCGATTCTGGCTCAACAAGGGCGTGGATGGGTTCCGGGTGGATGCCTTATGGCACGTCGTCAAAGACGAGCATTTCCGGGACAACCCTCTGAACCCTGGTTACGTCGAGGGGAAGATGCCACCTTACGAGCGGTTCATTGGGACGTACTCCGGCGGGCAACCGGAAGTGCTCGACGCCGTGGCTATGATGCGCCGCGTGACGGACGAGTACCAAGAACGCCTGCTCATCGGAGAGGTCTACCTGCCTGTGGCCAAACTAGTCCAGTACTATGGTCGCGAGGGCGAGGCGGGAATACATCTTCCCTATAACTTTCAGTTGATTCTTCTCCCCTGGCGCGCGAAGGATATTTTCACCGGAATCACCAAGTATGAGGCTGCTCTGCCTTCCTTCGGCTGGCCCAACTGGGTGTTGGGAAATCACGATAAGCCGCGGGTAGCCAGCCGGATCGGGCGGACACAGGCGCGGATCGCCGCCCTGCTGCTGCTGACCCTGCGCGGCACCCCCACCATCTATTATGGCGACGAGATCGGGATGCTGAACGGAAAGATTTCTCCGGAACAAGCGCGGGACCCCGTGGAGAAGGCACTGGCCGGCCTGAAGCTGGGCCGCGACCCGGAGCGCACACCGATGCAGTGGAGCGCCGCCTCGAACGCCGGGTTCTCCCCGGCCCAGCCGTGGTTGCCCGTGGCCGGAGATTATGAGCGTGTAAACACGGAAGAGCAGAAGCACGATGACAACTCCATGCTCGCGTTCTATCGCCGGCTGTTGGCGCTCAGACAGAAAGAGCCGGCGCTGCAGATTGGCACTTACCAGCCGGCCGGACAGAAGGGCAACCTCTTTGCCTTCGTCCGGGAGCATAAGGAGACGTCTCTCTTGGTCGCGGTGAATCTGGCCGGCTCCCGCAGCCGACTGGCCATTCCCGGGCATTTGAACATGACGGGCGAGATCGTTTTTGCGACGGACCCCGAACGTGTTGGCACCAAGATCAAGTACCACGTCGAGTTGGGTCCGGACGAAGGAATCATCGCCCGGATGCAGCCCGACGGCGAGTGAAATACGCGCGCAAAGGCGCGACGAGCTATCGCCGCACCGGCCTACTTGCGCCCGATGCCTTCGCCAGGCATAGTGAGTCGGCCATGCGCTGGGTGTACGACAAAAATGGCAGTGGAGGAGGGAGGGATCCATCTGCGGCTCATACCGATTCGGAGGGAATCTTGCGCCGTCTGTCATGTCGAGCGAAGCGAAGCACAGTCGAGACATCTGGCCCCGAATCTGGCGTGTCGTCCATTCGCGGCCAGATTTCTCCGCTCCGGCCTTCGGCCTCCGGTCGAAATGACAACGGGACGGCCTTCGGGCTCTCTCCTTCGCGAGCTTGCGTGGCGCTCCGCAGAGCAGGCCGGTCGCTGGTTTCGCCTGTCACGGCAAGCGAAGCAATCTCCCAACCCAGGAATGGAGATGGCTTCATCGCTGCGCTGCTCGCAAGGACGCAGGCATCCCCAGCCGACGGCGCGCCTGGCCTACCACAATCTTATCGTGCACCTCCCACGCACACAGCCGGGAATTTCCGAATTGACAGCGAATCATTAATCCTCAATAATCAAGGATTGATGTCCCGGCCGAAGTGGCGGAACTGGCAGACGCGCAGGATTCAAAATCCTGTCCGGTTCACCCCGGGTGAGGGTTCGATTCCCTCCTTCGGCACTTTACCGCGGCACGCAGGATGACGCGTGGGAGTATAAGCTGTGCTGGTTGAGGATCGCAAGGATGGAGCTCCATATCACAAGATCAAAATCCCGTGTGCTCATCTCCCGCCTGTTCGGGCTGATGATCGTGCTGCTGATCCTCTTCACCGGCCATTCCTTCACCCAAGAGGGAGTTCTCGACGTCAGTTTCGAAGTGACGGGCCTGCTGCTGCTGACGGTTGCGGCCGTGGGCCGGCTTTGGGCCCTGCTCTATATCTCGGGCCACAAGAAACAGAAGCTGGTGGCGACCGGACCCTACTCGATGATGAGGCACCCGCTTTACTTCTTCAGCCTCATCGGCGTCGTCGGGATCGGGCTGGCCTCTGAGAACCTGCTCGTCCTGGCATTGCTTCTGGCCTTTTACGCTCTGTACTATCCGTTTGCGATACGCATGGAGGAGAAGAAACTGATACAGAAATTCGGTGCGTCCTATACGGAGTACATGGCCACCGTGCCGGCTTTCCTGCCGAAGCTGAGCCTGTATGAATCGCCGGACCATTACGAGGTGAACACGGGTCAGTTCATCCGCAATTTCCGAGACGCCATATGGTTTATCTGGATCTTCCCGCTTCTGCACGGCATCGAGGCGCTTCAGCACTGGGGTATTGTCCCCATCCTGTGGAAGGTGCCCTGACGGGTCCGGGGCGCCGCACTTCAAAGGCGTCTGCCAGCAGCCTGCATCCATCCGCAAATCTCACGCGGCGATCCTTGTCCCGACCATCGCCCCCTGCCGTTATTGACATTCTGGAGCGGTTTTTGTACATTACCGGCAGGCACAGCGGATGATCACCCACGTCACCAGACCAGGAGGTAGGAGTATGAATCGCATTGCGGCTCTGCTTTTCGCGCTGATGGCGGCGTCAGCCGTCGCGGCAGATTAACCCGTCAGATTCAACGATTCGGCTCTGAAGGCGACGGTGGAGGCCCAATTGCATGTGTCGAACCCGACGCCCGCCGACATGAGCAAGCTGGGATACCTGGTGGCCAACGAGAGGGGCATCACGGACCTGACCGGCCTGGAGCAGGCCGTGAACCTCCAGACGCTGAACCTCAGCAACAATTCTCTCACGGACCTGTCGGCCCTGGCACGGCTTGTCAGCCTGAACCGGCTGTACCTCGAAGGCAACGCCGTAGCCGACATCTCGAGCCTTGCCGAACTCAAAAAGCTCCAATTCCTGAGTCTGTCCGATAATCAGATTGCAGATGTATCCGCACTGGCCGGATTGAAAGATCTGACCGAGCTTTACCTTTCATCCAACAAGATCGCCAATATCAAACCCCTTTCCGGCCTGGCCAAGCTGACACAACTGGATCTGTCGGACAACGAACTCTCCGACATTTCGGCCGTCGCAACTCTTACCAACCTGACGAGCTTGGCTCTGTCCTACAACCAGATCACTGACGTCTGCCCGCTGAGCGAATTGACAAAGCTGACGGAGCTCGATTTGGCCCTGAACCAGATCACTGACATCACGCCGTTGTCCGGACTGTCCGGATTGACAAGGTTACACCTTGGCAATAACCGAATCAGCGACATCGCCCCGCTGACGAAACTGACGAAATTGACCTTACTGGCCGTGGAGTATGACAATCCGCTGCTGCCCGCGGCGTACTGCGTGTATATTCCCCGAATCAAGCAGAACAATGCGGGCCTGGCATTCTTCTACGATCAACAACCGAGCCTTGCGGCGGGGGATTGCACCGGCGACTGCCGCATGGATTTCGCCGATTTTGCGCTCCTGGCCGTCTCCTGGCTCCAAGCAGGGCAGGACAGGACGGCACCCGATTTCCGCAAGGACTGGATCGTCGATTTCCGCGATTTGGCCGTCCTCGCCGCTAACTGGCTGGGGCCGGTTGTGATTCGGGAGTTCCGATCGGACGCGAGTCCCGGCTGGAACATTGACGACATCATCATTTGGGGAAAGCAATAATCCCCTGTGACTGGACGCCGGGGTCAGGTCAAGATGAGAGGTCGGCTCGTACTATTATCGCGCCGACCCTGCATCGGTCCCCCGCATTCCCGCCTATTCTCGTAGGGGATTTCCTTATCGACATTCCCCGCAGAGCGGTGAAAATTTCAGAAAGAAATAGCTTTTATGTAGGAAGCAAGGAGATGACCGAACGATATCATGTTTACAGCCGCAGAGAAATAATCCGAGGAGCCGGGCTTTCCGCCGGAGCTGTACTCGCAATGGGGCAGAACGCAATGGGTGTGGAGCAGAAGAAGGAAGTTGCGCAGGCAATCGAAGTCACTCCCGCCGAGGATCTCATGCGCGAGCACGGCGTGCTGAACCGGATGCTGCTGATCTACGAGAAAGGCATACCCTCAGGGCCCGGCTCGGCCCAGCCGCCAATGAAAGAGATAGGCGACACGGCACGGCTGATCCGCATCTTTATCGAAGACTACCACGAGAAACTCGAAGAGGACTATCTCTTCCCGAGGTTCGAGAAAGCGGGCAAGCTGACGGACCTCGTGGCGGTGCTTCGCCGGCAGCATGATGCGGGCAGACGCCTGACCGATGCGATTCTCCAAGCGACCGGTGGCCCCGGCGAGGGTGCCAACGCGCAGCGGCTGGCCCGCAGTATCGAGCCATTCATTCGCATGTACCGGCCCCACGCCGCACGCGAGTCCACCGTCCTGTTTCCGCAGATTCGGTCTGTGGTTTCAGCAAGCGAATATGATAAAATGGGCGATACCTTTGAAGAGATCGAGCATAAGAAATTTGGTTCCGAGGGATTTGAAGGCATAGTGGCGAAGGTCGCCGAGATAGAGAAAGAACTTGGGATTTATGACCTGGCCGAGTTTACGCCGAAACAAACGTAGTGGTTGGTGAGACACACGGCCCTGTTAGATTCGAGGAACTGTGCATGGACGGCTTGGGAAGACTGCTGAACCGTGACCCCAGCGCCATCGACAATAGTAGGAGGTCTGCATCCGGCACGTGTGTGGAATCGCCGGAGGCATGCGCTGCTGTCGCGGTCGGGAACGCGAAACCGGTAACCGCCATCCGGAAGTGGAGCTGGCCCTACAGAACCAATGCCATGATCCAGAGCCTGATGGGCTATGCAGGATTCAAACGCCAATGCCTCAGCCGGACGGGACCAGCGACCGCCGGCGCATCATCCACTTCGGCGGAGGAGGAACTCAACAGGCTGACGTCGGGCCACCCGGGGAATCACGTGTATCGCATCGTCAATAAGCGGGTGGTACCCGGTTTCAAGCTGTACGAGAGACTGCGATTAGTTACGGGGGTCTATCCGGAGCCGCTGCAGAGCTTCCTCGATATCGGCTGTTGTCGGGGCTTCTACGTGCTGGATGCCGCGTTGCGATTTCACTGCCCGCGGGCCGTTGGGATCGACGTGTATGAGCCGTATGTCTCGGCGGCACAACGGGCCGGCAAATATCTCGAGACACCCAATGCCAGTTTCCATCTCGCTTCGCTGGAGGACGTGAGCAACGATCCGGAGAGATTCGGAGGTCCCTTCCGGGTCGTGCTGCTGATCGGCACGTACCATTATTTGTTCTGGGGCAGTGATGCCTGCTCGACCGCCTATCGCAGCCACGACGAGATCCTGAGACGGCTGTCTCGGGTCTGTGCGGATATGCTGATCTTCTCCGGCCGGACCACAATGAAAACGCTTCCCAGGCATGTCAAAAGCAAGCTCGACGGCACCGAAAGCGATATCCCGTACACGACGGAAGCATTTCTGCAAAGCGCCGAGAAGTTGTTCCACGTTCGCCACGCCGGCTATCTGGGCACGTATCCGCTGCTCGTGATGACGAAGAAACATTCGTAACAGACCCGCCGAGCCGTAGCATTCTCCGTGATGTCGGGGCTGTTCTCAGATACTTCTGGGCGCAGGATTATTCGTGGCGTGACCTGTTGGATCAACTTGCTCTTTAGTCTCGGGTGTGGATGAATCTCCTGGTGCAGCTCGTCCAGCAATTGCCGATAACCGCCGTAGACGATTTCCGCCACTTGGCCGATCTCGCGTGTCTGTGTCATGGTCGCCGAAGAGTAGATCGTGTAATGGTCCGTCTCCATTACGACCTTGGGCACCCAGTGGCGGCGGATGGAATCCCACACCAGTACGGCGATAAGAATCGCGAGATAGGTAAGTATCCGTTTTTCTCTTGCCTTCAAGGCTCGCATCGAACGAACTCCCCGGAGCTTCACACGGCGTCTTTTGAAAAATGGACATGCGTGAAGCACAGGGGAATATGCGAGTCGTAGACGCCGTGCTTACTGAAGGACCAGCCGGGCGAGGGATTGGCCGACACACCGTTGTACTGCAGGGCCTCGAAACGGGAGAAATCCATCCGCCAGACATCGCCGGCTCTCGGAGGCAGCGAGCGGCCCTGGGCCAGGGTCCGCATTCCCTCCCAGGGAAAGGCCAGCTCAACCGTCCAGCCCCGGTCCACGTCGGAGCTGTCGTTGAGGGTTCCCTCAACGTGCACAGCCGCCTGGAGGCCGGGGAAATCCCAATCCATGAAAGCCCAGCGCCGGCCACGCGGGTGCTTGTTGTATCGCATCCCGTCCTGGAAACCGCCGAGCACATCGACAGTGCGCGCGAGCAGGTCGAACTCGGGCTTGTCGAATTCGCCGCCCTTCTTGTAGGCGTCCTGCCAAATGTAGAAGACCTCGTAGACGGTGCCGCGGGCGTTGATCTCGAATTCGTAGTAGCAGTCCGGGCCGGCGATGAAAACCTCGACGTCGTTCTCGAAATACACGGGCGCATCACGCTTGGTGAGCTGCGCCTGGACATTGGGCTCCTCGACCCAGAAGGTGACGTACAGGTTCTCATCGTCCCAGAGGGCCGCCATGCGTGTATCGAGGAACCCCGGCACCCCTGTGACCATATCCACGAATCGCGGCGACTTCGGCGCCCTCTGCCAGCACGCCTCCGCGAGCCGCCCGTCCATCACCATCTTCTCCGCCGTCCGAAGGCACGTATAGTGCCCTACATCTTTCTCCTCACACCCGTATCGTTCGCTCATACAGACACCTACCATGGATGCAACCATTGGGGGACATCATTCACGTAGAATGGGATACGCTCACTGATCGGGACAAACAGAAGGACCGTGGACAAAGTGTTGAATGCGAAGGTCAGGACGACGGCCGGGACAACCTGCCGACCGGAGGGCTTGAACCGGCGAGTCAGCACGGTGGCGCAGCCGTGCAGGAGGAAGAAGGCCGTGACATATCCGGTAACGTATTGCAGCGACACGTCCAACAGGTACTCATGGAGAAGCCCGGAGACGGCAAAGGCCGCTAAGGTCGCGAAGTACGGATTCCTGCGGCCCCCTGCCGGCTTGTAGACGTTCTCCAGCAGCCACCGATACATGGGCCGGTTCCAGCGCCGCCAGAAGTCGGCGGGACTGTGCGCCCAGAGTACATTTCCGGCGGTGAACCGAGCGGCTGGCGCCCCCGCCAGACGCCACAGGGCCATATTGGCGTGAAAAGCCCAGATAATCCACGCGGCCAGGCAGGTCGATTTCGCCGCGTGCTCCAGCAGAAAGGGGTATGCCGCCCAGTCGATCTGGAACACACCGACTGTGACCGCGGACACCAGGCATAGACCCGCCACGTATCTGGCCGCGTCCCCTGCGCGACGTCCGAGCGGCAAATTGATGCCGTAGTCGTCAGGAACCCTGGCGACGCTCCACGCATAGTCCGGCAGGAAGACCATGTAATCCCTCAGGCGCAGCCGCGTTCCTCGGTCTGAATCGAGATGCAGGTCCCACATGTGCAGCAGAAAGATTAGGAGTGCGAGCACGACCAGACACCGGACGATTTCCCCGTCCGTCTGGAGCAGAAGAGGACTGCTCAGCACAACCACGCTCATGACAACGAAGAAGACACTTCGCGACCTGCGCTCCAGCTTGCGCGCGAAGAAAAACAGAACCGCCGCTGTGTATCCAACCGCAAGCGTAATGAATAGATCGATTGAGAGCATTCTTCCGCGACGTTATTCGCCTGGCATAATCACGCAGGACTCGCGGCGGCCCATGCCGACGACTCCATGCCGACGCCTGATCCTTCACGATCCCGAACGGCGTCACTGAACTATCATATCAAACGGCATCATGAGAATCACGGTTTCCTGGCGGATAAGATCGACGCGCTGCAGGGCCTGGCGAAGGGCCCGGGCACGCTGCGGCTCGGTCTTTTGCAGGAGATCGAGCCAAGGCGCCAGCGTCGGCTGGTTGGCCAACAGGCCTGTCGCACTCCGGACCGCGATATTGCTCGGCCGCTCGCCTTCCCCGGAGTATTCCTCCATCAACTGCGTGAGGAAATCTTTGGGCTCGGGAATAACGCGCACCTCGTATCCCTTCAGGGACACCTTGTCGGCCGCGTACTGGATGGCCTTGTCCAACCCGCCGATCTGGTCGATGAGCCCCAGGTCCAGCGCCTGTCTTCCGGTATACACGCGTCCGCCGGCGATCTCGTCAAGCGGCTTACGCAGCTTGCCACCCCGCTCCTTCGCCACGTGCCCCTTGAACACGTCATACACTTTCTGCATGTAGTCCTCAAACAGCTTCCGCTGCCCGGCGTCGAAGGGCTGGTCGCCGGCGAGAAAATCGGCGTTGGCCCCGCGTTTGTAGCCGACCCAATTGACCCCCAGTTTGTCCCAGAGCCCCTTGGTGACGAGCTTTCCGCCCACCACGCCGATGGAGGCTGTGATGGTCGTCTCATCGGCGAAAATACTGTCGGCGGCCGCCGCGACGTAATACCCGCCGCTGCCGGCCACGTTGCCCATGGAGACCACGAACGGCTTTTCGCCCCGCAGTTGCCGGGTGGCATTCAGGATGATCTCGCTGGCCTCGGCCGAGCCGCCCGGCGAATCGACACGCATCACGACCGCCTTGACGGTCTCATCACCGGCGGCGGTTTCCAGGGCCTTGCGGATATCGCCGCTGAAGGCCCCGCCCGCCGGCCCGAAGATCGTCGATTGGCTGTAGCCGGGCAGGATGGCGCCGTCGACATAGATGAGGGCCACCGCCTCCTTCTTCTGTGTCGCCTCGGGCGTTTTGAACAGCTCGGACAGGATCGAGAAGAACCCCAGCGGGCTGCCGAGGTTGACCTCGGCGCGTTTCTCCCGGGCGTACCGGTTGTCCACGGTCGCCGGCTCGCCGACCTCCTTTTTCACGCGGGCGAGAAACTCGTCCTGGGTCGCCACGGCGTCGATCAGCCCCTTTTCCAGGGCCTGCTCCGCGAGGTACGGGCCGTGGTCGATGAGGTCGCGAACCTGCTCGGGCGTCTTGCCCCGCGACTGGGCGATCATGTCCGCGAGGGAGTTGTACCAGCCGTCCAGCAGCCAGTTGAGGTTTTCCTGGGCCGGCTCGCTCGGGCTCGTGCGCGTGAGCATTTCGGCCGCGGATTTGTACGCTCCCATGTGCAGGAAGTCCGCCTGGACGCCGATCTTGTCCAGCAGACCCTTGACATAGACGGATTCCGCATAGAAGCCGGTCAGCCAGATCGTCGATTGCGGCGCGACGCTCAGGTGACTGCCCGCACAGACCAGGGCATAGTTGAGTGTGCTCATGCCCTCCGCGCGCACATAGACCTTCTTGCCGCCATCTTTCAGCCGCCCGATGGCCTGCCGAATCTCCTCCAACTGCCCGAAGCCGATTTGCAATCTGTCGAAGGTCAGGATGACCGCTTTGACTTTGCCGTCGGAGGTCGCCTGGTCCATACGCCGGACGAGATCCTTGAGCGACACCACCTGCCCTTCCAGCAGGCCGCTGAAGGGACCCGCAACCGGCGATTCCGTCAGCTCGCCGCTCAGATGAAAATGGGCAATGACCGCCGGAGCCGGAGCCGTCTTCGCCGCCTCCGCCCCCCAGCCCACCGGCCCGGAAAGCACAAACACCAGTCCCACCCCGACCCACAACAACTCCGCCTTTGCCCTTCTCATAATCGCTCTCCGTAGTAGTTGATTGAATCCCCCGTATCTGCCAACACACGAACACCCAACTGCACGCCCTCGTCATGGACTTGCTTTCGAAGCGGTTGCCCTATTCCCGAATGGACCCGATGTATTCTTCGTCCGTTACGGGCTTTGAGCCGAGCTTTGTGCGAGGATATCCATGCCTGCACCACCGCCGCTTCAACTGAATGGTTACCGCACCGCACACTGCCTTGGTCCCGAGCCAATCCGGCCCCTCCAAATATATAAGACGCCCAGCACGAGCCGAAAATCAACGACCCGTACGGCGGCAGCGCGTGCAGCCTGCCAAGCTTATCTCTCTGTTGTTCACCATACCCGCATTACGACACCCATGCAAGCCCCGGCTCGCGCCAACTTCACGCACTGTCATCCCGCAGAGCGTCAGCTCTCCTCGTCATCTCGTACGCACCACCAGCCCCCTCTGTCATTGCGGGCGGAGCGTCAGCCTCCTCTTGTCATTTCGAGCGAAGCGCAGCGGAGTCGAGAAATCTGGCCGCGAGCATTGCGTGTCGCTCATTCTGCGAGCAGACCCTGTGGGGTATCTTCTCCGTCACAGGCAGCGAGGCTCGGTCGCAATCGATGGGTGCCTCTGAATCGCGGCCAGATTTCTCCGCTCCGGCCCGCTGCGCGGGCCTCCGGTCGAAATGACAAAGGGGGCTCGCTCCGGCAGACCTCCGGTCGAAATGATGGAGTCGGGGTGCCATGCTTACGCTTGCGTAAGCATGTTTGTGTCATCGAATCAGGCATGCCCACGCCGGCGTGGGCATGGCACCTGGCACCCGACGCCTTGACATTTCCGTCGGGCCGGGGCCGGATACGATGATCCATCGTCAGCGCGTGACCGTGGGGACGAAGGGGGAGAGTTCGCGGAGGCGGTGGATGATCTGGGGCATCTTCTCGATGGTGAAGTCCACCTCGCTCTCGGTGTTGTAGCGGCTGAGGCTGAAGCGGATCGAGCCGTGAGCGGCGGTGAACGGGACGCCCATCGCGCGCAGGACGTGCGACGGCTCCAGCGAGCCGGAGGTGCAGGCCGAGCCGCTGCTGGCACAGATGCCGTGCCGGTCGAGCAGCAGCAGGATCGCCTCGCCCTCGACGTACTCGAAGCTGATGTTGGTCGTATTCGGAAGCCGGTGCTCGCGGTCGCCGTTGACCCGGCTGTCCGGGCAGGTCTGGAGGAGGGCGCTTTCGAGCTTGTCCCGCAGGTACTTGACCCGGGTGTTCTCGTCTTCCATGTGCTCGAGGGCCAGCTCGCAGGCCTTGCCGAGGCCGATGATGCCGGGGACGTTTTCCGTTCCGGCCCGCCGCCCGCCCTCCTGGTGACCGCCGAGCAGAAACGGCGCGACGCGCGTGCCCTTTTTGATGTAGAGCACGCCGACGCCCTTGGGCGCGTGCAGCTTGTGGCCCGACAGGCTCAGCAGGTTGATCGGGCTCTTCGACAGGTTGAGGGGCATCTTGCCCACAATCTGGACGGCATCGGTATGGAACGGGATCCCCCGGCTCGTGACCATCTCGGCGATCTGCTCGATGGGGAAGATCACGCCGGTCTCGTTGTTGGCAGACATGATGGTGACGAGGGCCGTATCGTTGTCGAGTTGGTGCTCCAGCTCATTAAGGTCGAGCCGGCCGAGCTTGTCCACGCCCAATTCGACCACGGTGTAGCCGTGGCTCTCCAAATCGCGGCAGACGGCCAGGACCGCCGGATGCTCGACGCGGCTGGTGATCACCTTTCGTCTCTGCGGCGTCACCGCCAGTGCGCCGTGGATAGCCGCACTGTCGCTCTCCGTGCCGCAGCTCGTGAAGATGATCTCGCTGGGATCGCAGCCCAGGAGGCGGGCCACGCGCTCGCGGGCCTCGCGAATCTTGATCCCCACCTGCCCGCCGAATGTGTGCATGCTCGATGGGTTGCCGTACAGGCTGCGAAAGTACGGCTGCATCTCCTCGTAGACCTCGTCCGCCACGCGCGTCGTCGCATTGTTGTCGAAATAGATCACCGTCATCGCTTATTCCCTATGCTCGTGCGCCTCATCCACCGATTCATTATCTTCCTCCACGTACAGGTCCTCCGCCACGAACTCGCGGAGCTTGGCCTCCACCACGTCTTTCATCGTGAAGTCGGCCAGCTTGCACTGGGCGCACATGCCGCGGAAGGCAACGATCACCTTGTTGCCCTCGACGTCGATCAGCTCGATGTTGCCGCCGTGCGCCCGCAGGGCCGGCCGGACCTGCTCATTGATCGTCTGCTGAATCAGCCCGATCTTCTGAATCGTCGTCAGCTTCTTACCCTTGCGCGGCGGGGGCAGTGCCTGCTCTTTGACTTTGTCGCCCCGCACCCGCTCGACAATCTTCTCGATCTCGCCCCGGCAACCGCCGCAGCCGCCGCCGGCCTTGCAATAGTTGGTCACCTGCTCGACCGTCGTCAGATTGTTCTCGCGGACGACCCGCTCGATCTCCCGGTCTGTAACGCCGAAGCAGGTGCAGACGACGTTGCCTTCGAGCTCGTGCTTGGCCTTGCCGCCGGTGCGGTAGTTCTCAATCGCCGCTTCGAGGGCCTCGCGCCCCATGACCGAGCAGTGCATCTTCTGCTCGGGCAGCCCGCCCAGGTAATCGGCGATATCCCGATTGGTCACCTTCATGGCCTCATCGAGCGTCTTGCCCTTGATCAGCTCGGTCAGCACGGAGGAGGTCGCTATGGCACTGGCGCAGCCGAAGGTCTTGAACTTGACGTCCTGGATGCGCCCGTTCTCATCGAGCTTGAAGGTCAGCCGCAGCGCATCGCCGCACGCCAACGAACCGACCTCGCCGATCCCGTCCGGATCCTCAACCTCGCCCACATTGCGTGGGTTGAAGAAGTGATCTTTCACTTTGTCGGTGTATTCCCACATATCTGTCCTGCGCCCTTAGCTTCGCGTTATTCGTTCCCTCTACTGAATACGCTATTCTCCGGCCCCCGGTTTGCACACCCTGAAGAGGTCCCATAAAGACCGATAGGACGTATGGGACGCATAGGACCTATTCCTTGCGCTAAACACTGGCCCTCAATGCCTGTTCAAAATCGGCAATGATATCGTCAATGTGCTCGGTGCCGACGGAAACACGGATGAAATCGGGTGTTACGCCGGCCGCGAGCTGTTCCGCCTCGCTCAACTGCGAATGCGTCGTGCTGGCCGGGTGGATGACCAGGGTCTTGCTATCGCCGACGTTGGCCAGATGGCTGGCCAGCTTGACGCTGTTGATGAACTTGATACCGGCTTCTCGGCCGCCTTTGATGCCGAAACCCAGAATCGCGCCCTGGCCGTGGGGCAGATACTTCTTCGCGAGGGCATAGTTTGGATGCGACTTCAGGCCCGGATAGTTGACCCAGGTCACCTGCGGCTGTTTTTCCAGCCACTGCGCCAGCTTCAGGGCGTTTTCGCAGTGCCTCGGCATGCGCAGGTGAATCGTCTCAAGCCCCAGCAGGAACAGGAACGCGTTGAACGGGGACATGCAACTGCCCATATCCCGCAGGAACTGGGTCCGGGCCTTGATGATGTAGGCCAGATTGCCGAAGCTCTCGACGTACTTGACGCCGTGATAGCTCGGGTCGGGCTCGGTCAGCTCCGGATAACGGCCGTTGGTCCAGTCGAATTTGCCGGAATCGACGATCGCGCCGCCGATGCTGTTGCCGTGGCCGCCAATGAACTTCGTGCAACTATGCACCACAATGTCAATACCGTAGTCAATCGGCCGAAAGAGCATCGGCGTCGTCACCGTGCTGTCGCAGATCACCGGCATCCCGTGCTGATGCGCAATCTCGGCAATCTTCTCGTATTCGAGGATGTCGTTCTTGGGATTGCCGATAGACTCGATATAAATCAGGCGCGTGTTATCTTTGATGGCCTTGGCGAAGTTCTTCGGGTCCTTCGGATCGACAAAGGTCACCTTGATGCCCAGCTTGGCGAAGGTCTGGCTGAACAGCGTAACGGTCCCGCCGTAGAGCGAATTCGAGGCGACGATGTGGCCGCCGGCGCCGCAGATATTGAAGATGCTCACGTAGATCGCCGACTGGCCGGAGCTCAGGGCCAGCCCGCCGACACCGCCTTCCATGGCGGCCAGCCGCTTCTCCAGCACGTCGTTCGTCGGATTCATCAGCCGGGTGTAGATATTGCCGAACTCCTGCAGCGCGAACAGCCGGGCCGCATGGTCGGTGCTCTTGAACTGGTAGCTCGTTGTCTGATAGATCGGCACCGCCCGGCTCCGCGTGTCCGAATCGACCGTCTGACCCGCGTGCAGTGCCAACGTCTCCAGATGATGTCCTGCTTGTCCCATTGTTCTCTTTCCCCTGATTCTATGTTTGCGTATAAGTGGTTACTTCTCGGGCAGAATCTCGATCATTCTCCGCAGCGATTTCTCGGCCCGGAGTCGAATCTGCTCCGGCACGTCGATCGGATACTGCAAGCTGGCTAAAGAGGCCAGCACTTTCTCCAGAGTTATCTTCTTCATATTGGGGCAAACACCCCGGAGTCCGGCCGGAATGTATTCGGCGTCGGGTCGGGCTTTCTTCAGCGGATGGAGCATGCCGACCTCGGTCGCGACGATAAAGCGTTGCGCCGGGCTTCCTTTGACGAACTTGAGCATTTGGCCGGTGCTCAAGATGGCGTCGGCCAAATCTTTCACCGGCTCCGAACACTCCGGATGGGCGAGCACCACGGCATCCGGGTACTGCTCCTTTGCCTTTCGGACGTCCTCCTCGGCAATGAAAATATGTGTCGGGCAATAGCCGGGCCACAGGATCAAGTCCCGGCCGGTCTGCTTCTCCACGAACTGGCCCAAATGCTGGTCGGGCACAAAAATGATCTCCCGCTCCTTCGGCAGCGATTGGACGACCGCCACGGCATTGGCACTCGTGCAGCAGTAATCACTTTCCGCCTTTACGTCCGCCGCGCTGTTGACATAGCAGACGACCAGAGCGTCCGGATATTTCCGCTTGAGACCGCGCAACTGCTCGGCCGTAATCATCTCGGCCATGGGGCACGTCGCCCGCCGGTCCGGCAGCAGCACGAGTTTGGCCGGCGACAGAGTTTTCGCCGTCTCCGCCATAAAGCGCACGCCGCAGAATACGATCACCTCGGCATCCGTTTTCGACGCCTGAATGCTCAGCCCGAGCGAATCGCCGCAGAAATCGGCCAAATCCTGGACCTCGGCCGGCTGATAGTTGTGCGCGAGGATGACGGCCTTGCGCTTCTGCTTCAGCTCGCGAATCTCCTCCAGCAGCCTCTGGTCCAACGTTCGCTCCACGCCCGTTATCTACCTTTCTTACCCGGGTTTTTGTGCTTTCGGTACACGAGGTCCGGATTCGGACTCGACACCGTGACGCCGGGCGGCACCGACTCTTTGATCCAGGTGTTTCCACCGATGATCGCCCCTTTGCCGATCGTCACGTCGCCGAGGATCGTGGCCTCGGCATAGATGGTCACATCGTCCTCGATAGTCGGATGGCGTTTGCCGCCCCGGATGATGCGGCCGCGCTCATCCCGCCGGAAACTCAAGGCGCCCAGGGTCGTGCCCTGATAAATCTTCACGTTGTCGCCGATAACCGTCGTCTCCCCGATCACCACGCCCGTGCCGTGGTCGATAAAGAAATGGCTGCCGATCGTCGCCCCGGGATGGATGTCGATGCCGGTTTTCGCGTGGGCGCACTCCGCCATGATCCGCGGGATCAGCGGGACCCGGCGGATATAGAGCTCGTGGGCGATGCGGTACGTGGCAATCGCCGTGATGCAGGGATAGCTCATGACGATCTCTTCGTAGGATTTGGCCGCCGGATCGCCGTCATAAGCCGCCCGCACGTCCCCCTTGAGGAGCCGGCGAATCCGGGGCAGCTCCGCGAGAAGCTCACGAGTGACTTTCCGTGCCATCATCTCGCAATCACAATGCCGGCAGTTGTCGATGCGGCATTGGTACTCGTACGCGCGTTGGATCTGCTCGCCCAGCTCCGCGTCGATCTGGCTCAGAAGGTCGCCCACGATGTACTTGACGTTGGATTTCGTCACGACCTTGTTGCCCGTGTGGCCGGGGAAAATCACTTCGAACAACAGCTCGAGGACCTCCAGGATCTGCCCGCGCACCGGCAGATTGGCCGCATCGATGAAATTGATGCCCGAATCGCCTCGGTACGTTTCCGTGATCTCATTGACCAGCTTTTCGAGTGTCCGGTCCGTGAGCTTCTTTTCTTTCACGATCTATGCCATCCTATCTGACTATGCTCTCTCCGGCTCGGGCAAGTCGTCGAATAACTCAGTCGATATGTAACGCTCGCCGGTATCGCAGATAAAAGTCACAATAGTCTTACCTTCATTCTCTCGGCGGTTCGACAATTGCACGGCCGCCCAGACATTGGCCCCGCCACTGATGCCCGACAGGATGCCTTCCTGCGAGGCCAACTGCCGGGCCGTTTTCAATGCATCCTCATTCGTGATTTGCATGATTTCATCGATCAAGTCGACCCGAAGCACATCGGGTATGAAACCTGCTCCAATTCCCTGTATCTTATGGCGACCCGGCTTGCCGCCCGACAGGACGGGCGAGTCTTTCGGCTCGACCGCCACGACTTTCAGCTTCGGGTTCTTCTTCTTGAGCACCTCCCCGCAGCCCGTCAGCGTGCCGCCGGTCCCCACGGCGGACACCAGTATATCAACCTGGCCGCCGGTATCGACCCAAATCTCCTTGGCGGTAGTCTCGCGATGCGCTTGCGGATTGGCCGGGTTCTTGAACTGCTGGAGGACAATGGCATTCGGGTTCTCCGCCAGCAACTGCTCGGCTTTCTCGATGGCGCCGCGCATGCCGCGTTCTGCCGGCGTGAGGATAATCCGGGCGCCGAAGATGGACAGCAGTTTCCGCCGCTCCAGACTCATCGATTCCGGCATGGTCAGTGTCAGCGAGATCCCCTTGGCGGCGCAGATGAATGCCAGCCCGATCCCGGTATTGCCGCTGGTGGGCTCTATGACCATGGTGTCCGGCTTAATGAGCCCCTGCTCCTGGGCCGCCTCAATCATGTACTTGGCAATTCGGTCTTTGACACTGGCGCACGGGTTCTTGGACTCGAGTTTGGCGAGAACTCTCGCCTTGCCCGAGCCCAGCCTGTTGATCTGCACCAACGGGGTATGCCCGACCGACGCTGCAATATCTTCAAATACGGCACTCATACAATCACCTCAGAGCTCTCAAATCTGGTATTCGGACGTTCGTGTGTTTGATTTTTTGACCAGGTCGGCCAACGTGATCGCGCTGAGAACATTCTGGACCGCCGCCTCAACTTCCAGCCAGATATCCCGGGCGATGCAATCAGCCGACCGCTTGCAGACATCGCTGTCGGCGGTACACTCGGTCGTCGTCACCGGCCCTTCGAGACAGCGAAAGATTTCATGCAGTCGGACCTGGTCCGCCGGTCGGGCGAGGATATACCCCCCTTTCGAGCCTCTAACGCTCCGCACGAATCCGGCAGAGCGAAGCAGACTCATCAACTGCTCCAGATACTTGACGGAAATCTCCTGCCGGTCGGCGATGGCCTTGAGTTGAAGGGGGCGCTTGCCCTCATATTGAGCAAGCTCGATAATCGCCCTCATCCCGTAACGTGTTCGTGTTGACAGCTTCATTCTGCAATCTCCTATAATTCCTACTACTTTAGTATAGTAGTACGCTGGTGTCAAGTCCCTGTGCAGAAGAAGTGCAAAAAATCCTATCCTACGTGGGGGTTTTTATCTTTTGCCAGGCCCAACACTACCACAGCCATGCTACAGCCGATTTACAGGCCTCAGACTGTGAGGGTTCATTTCCCGCCGAATTCAGCGTATGGCGGCGTTCCCGCCGCATCTTAGGCCATTTATGCCAGAGGCGGCACGATTCCTTGGGTAGGGGAATTCACTTCGGGTTTTTCAGGCAATCGCTGGCGCTTCGCCTGTTTGACAGATGTGTATAGGACCAGTATCATTGAGTGCACGATATTGGAAAACAGCTCGGGATTGCGATGATGGCAAAGGACGCGAAGAAGAGAGTCGTCTTCATCTCCAGCTTCCCCCCCAGAAAATGCGGTATAGCAACATTCACGTCGGACCTCATCAAGAGCACCGGCGAGACGGCCAACGGCGAATTCGAGCCGCTTGTTGTTGCGGTGTGTCCCGACAA
>Ga0315291_10000427_pt1 | contig 55497 bp, 55 predicted proteins | sample YL17G12_20_MG_FD_203070 | JGI IMG/M metagenome (GOLD analysis project Ga0315291, IMG submission 203070) | Sediment microbial communities from Yellowstone Lake, YNP, Wyoming, USA - YL17G12_20 | ecosystem: Environmental > Aquatic > Freshwater > Lake > Sediment | place: USA: Wyoming | collected... | reverse complement strand
TCTCTTGCGAGATTCGGGCTTTTGACTCGGGGTGCTATGCTGTAGCATAGCACCCCTTATTTCGTCATTTCACCAGCAACATCTTGCGGACAGCTCGGAAACCTGAACTAGTTTCCAAGCGACACAAGTATATGCCGCTGGGTAAAACTCCTGCGTTCCAGACGACTCTGTGATACCCCGCTTCTCTCACCTCATCCACGAGCGTTTCCACTTTTTGCCCGATCATATTGTAAACCGTGAGATTCACAACTGACCTTTGCGGAAGCTGAAACTCAATCGTGGTACTGGGATTGAAAGGGTTGGGGTAGTTTAGGGTCAAGACATATTCAACTGGAATAAGGAAAGTAGGATTTCTATTAATGGCGGTTATTGGTCCCGTGCTTTTGAAAACTCCGTTACTGTCCGTCCCGGCGAATAAATATCCGTTACTATTAATGGCTAACGTATTAACGGTTTTATTCTGCAAACCAATCTGAGACCAACTTGTGCCATTATCCGTTGAGCAGTAGACACCGCCGCCACGAGCTCCGGCAAATATACGTCCACCGCCATTGATGGCCCATGCCAAGATGGCATTGTTCGTCAGGGTAATAACCCGAGTCCAAGTCTCACCATTGTCCACTGAGCGATAAATGCTACCTCCCTCACTTCCAGCAAATATATACCCATTACTGTTGATAGCTAACGAAAGGATGGTACCGTACCCCAGCAGCTGCGTCCATTCTGTGCCATTATCCGTTGAACGGCATACACCATAAAAATCGGTCCCGGCGAATATATGTCCATTACTGTTGATCGCTAAGGCATAGACTCCATCAGTGTAACTCAAACCAACCAGTTCCCAAGTCCTACTATTGTTCACTGAGCGGTAGACACCACCAGCAGGATAGGTTCCTGCGAATAAATGTCCGCTACCCTTATTGATCGCAAAGGTGTAGACTGGTCCAGTGGAGGTCAAACCAACCAGTTCCCAAGTCTTGCCGTTGTCCGTTGAACGACGGATCCCTCCGCACAGATTGAAAAAGATACTAGTGTCTGTCCCAGCGAATATATATCCGCTACTATTGACGGCTAAAGCGTTGACGTATCTTTTCTGCAAACCAACCTGAGACCAACTTGTGCCATTATCCGTTGAGCAGTAGACACCACTATTGCCGCCTCCATAGACTCCCGCAAATATGTGCCCACTACTGTTCACAACCATACACCTCACTCGTCCTCCGGGAAACCTATTAGTTTGAACCCAGTTTATGGTTTGCGAGTAGAGCAACGGCGTAATGTATGCCACGAAAAAGCACAGGGAAATCCAGATCGACCGTTTCATATTGCACCTCCTTAAATTATTTAAGAATCAAAGAACTGAGTTATTTAGCTGAATCATACTATACATCTGTCTAAAATGTCAAAATGTTAAATAATCAAGCCCGAATGGATTGCTCCAATTCGGGCTTTTGAAATGATACTAAGCGTCTTATGAAGTCAAACTTCATAAAATCACAGCGCTATGCTATAGCATAGCGCTGGACACAATCATCCTCATCATTAAACAAAAAGCCGGTGCGGAAATGATCGCACCGGGCTTTAGTGCTATGCTATAGCATAGCACTCTCTATTTCGTTATTTCACCAGCAACATTTTCTTCGCCGCTACAAAACCGGATGTGGTTTCAATTCGGCAGAGATAAACGCCGCTGGGGAAAACTCCTGCGTTCCAGACGACTCTGTGCGTACCGGCTCCCTTTTCCTCATTCACGAGAACTGCGACTTCCTGGCCGATGAGATTGTGAATAGTGAGTTTCACAAAATCACGGTGCGGAAGAGCGAATTCAATCGTGGTGCTGGGATTGAAGGGGTTGGGGTAGTTTTGGGACAGCGAATAGGCGGTCGGGATAGATTCGTTCTCCACCTTGGTCGGGTTGTAGAAACTCACCAAGTAGAGACCTGTTGACGTGCCAACTAGGATTTGACTGGCAGACCACTGGGTCATGCATCCAACCCAATCTACTATTCCGGGAATAGGCAGCCATCCGCCAGCGCCGTAGGACCTATACAAAGTATAGCCGTCCTTATCGGGAAAATTGAACCCCAGGAATACGCCGAGAGGAACAGAGGTAAAAGCGGCGGCGCCGTATTTGTTGGGTATTGGGATAGATTTCCACCTCTGACCCTCGTCATCTGAAAAGAAAGCGCCATCATATTCGGTTACCAGATAAACATAGGGTGAAAAACCGAACGGCTGGCTGGTCATAGCTCGGATATTAATCTTGCCATTAGTGACGGGGAGGCCGGTATTGGAAATTGCCCAAGTTCGACCGTTATCAGTTGACCGGATAACGCCGTTGGCGTTATTGACGTTGCCGCTTAGACAACCGGCAAGGATAACACCATTCAACGGCGTCTGGGTCATTGTTTCAACATACGGATAAACAATCGTGGAATCAGCCACCTGAATCCAACTATTGCTATTATCAGTGGAACGGAAAATAGCATAAACTGCGCCGGCAAAAATTGATTTGTCTTTAGCAACAAGCAAGTTGAGAATTCCGCCACCAAATGGCAATGGTTGGTAATGAAACACCCGCTGCCAACTCACCCCATGGTCTTTGGAACGGAAAATACCGGTCTCGGTTCCAGCCAAAACATAACCGGAATCAATAAGGGCGAATGCAAAGACAGTGGCATAAGGATCGAGACCTCCATCAGGTGTCCAGGTTTTGCCGCTGTCGGCTGACATACGCAGACGAGGAGCGGGATTGAAAATATCGCCGCCGATGTAAATCCGCTTCTGCTCGTCAACAGCCACAGACCGCACCGGGCTTGACCAGAGTTTTCTCACTTCAATCACTTCGTTGCCTCGTTCAAACTTCTGAACTTGCGCCGTCCCAACTATGGGCGCAAGCAGAAAAATAAGAGCTAATGCCCATAGCTTTTTCATATCAATCACCTCTTTCTTTACTGAATTATTGAGAAGTCAAAGAACTGGGTTATATAGCTAAATTATACCATACAATCTCTCAAAATGTCAAATAAAACTATTTAGGGGTGGCGCGGGCGCGAAAACCATAAGTAGTGCCGTATTCTAAGCCGGTAATCTTGGGAAGAATATAGGTTCCGGGAGTTGAAGGAGCGTCCGTAATATAAATATATATACCTGTCGCGTCGGGTTGGTTGGGCCAACTTCGCCGGATAACAACACTGCTGTAATTAGAATTAGCGGGATTAGTCAATTTCAACTCAACGCTGCAGGTCTTGCCGTCACATTCAGCGGGTTTGTTTTGTTCAAGAAGGGGCGCCTGCACAATCGGTGCGGCTGTGTAATTCACTTTCACGCTAATGTTCTGGCAGGAGAAGGAATCGTAGACGTCGCAGATTCTGATGGTGCCGCTGTCGGTGGTTCTGTTTTCTGCTTTGAAACCGGGAATATAGTTGTCGGGGTCGGCAATGGAAGGATTAGCGGTCTTGGAAGAACCAGTAGCCACAGAATCGCTCTCCGGTGAAACCGCCAGCCATTCGGGTTTGCTGTCAATTTTCCAAAAGAGAACCGAACCGCTTTCGCCGATGTTGGAGATTTTGATTTTATCGTTAGTGGTGCAAGAAGTGTCGGTGCAGGCGAAAGTCACTGTGCGGCTGATAATAGGGCCGGCTTTGGCAGCGAAAGTCGCGCCAACGGTTTTATCCCAATCCATTGTTACAGAACAGCTCCCTGTGCCGGAGCAAAATTCGCCGGTCCAGCCGGTGAAAGTGGAATTGCTGTCAGCTGAAGCGCTTAAAGTAACCGTGGAATCCCTCTTAAATACGGAAGAGCAGTCGGCGCCGCAACTGATGCCAGAGGGATTGCTCGTGACAACGCCGCTACCGTCGCCGGATTTGCCTACAGAAAGAATATAGTAGGAAGGCAAACCGACTTCAACACTGCAAGTGGCGCTGCCGGTGCGGCCGGTGGAATCGCTAACGCTCACGGTAAGAGAGGAGGTATCTTCGGTCAGCGGCACAATACAAGAGCTGCCGGTGACCCCGGCGCAAACCCCGCTCCAAGTATAGGTGTAAGGCGAGGTGCCTCCGCTAACGCTGGCGGTAAACGTTGTTTTGGAAGAATAAGGATACTGAGGACCCGGCGAAGCACTGCAGGAAACCTCCAGCGAAGGTTTTTGACAAGTAATTTGGGAAATATACGGTGTGGTCGTTTGGGCGCAAGCGGTGTAACCGGAAAATTCGCTAGTGTAATAAGTGCAGGAAGCGGTTGTCTGGGAAGTTACCAAATCGCCGGCATCACAAGCGGCATTGGTTACTGAGCCGGGATAGCAACGATTACCGGTTGTTCTTACTTGAAACCCGTCACCGAGCACACAGGTGCCGGTGCGGGTGTAAGTAGTCTGGGCCTGGGAAATTAAAACCAAACTCAAGCCGATAACAACGATGGCCAGACCGAATAAAATTTTATTGTTGATTGAGGGCATATTTTATCTGGGGATTACTTCGGCTTTTAACTTCGGTATCCTGACGTCAACGGCCGGGCAGCTGACGGTTTGTTTAACCACCTCAGAATCAAAATCTTTAACCTCAATCTTGTAGACGCCGTAACTCTGGTCGTTAATAAGCGGCCCGGTGATGCAAGTAGGGCTGTTATCCTGACAACCGGCTTGATTCCAAATATATTTATACTTGTCTGTGTTAAAATTTGTTCCTCTAAAATCAACTGTTAGTCCCCGCGAAGGCGTGGCGTTAGAAACGCTGCAGGTGGGAAAAACCTCACTGGCACAACCAGGAGAAAGAGCACCTTGGACGGGAACCTCAACTTCATTGGACGCAGTTGAATCGCCGCCGGCATTATAAGCCACTAATTTGTAAGTAAACGCTCCCTTGGAACTGCAACTAAAGGCATCATCGCTGTAATTAATAATGCCGCCGCCCGCTAACTGGGCTAGTTCCTGATAAACGCTTGCGGCCCGAAAAACTTTGTAACCGTCAGCTTTGTCAGCCGCGTTCCAAGTAAGGTCTACCTCGTTATTTTGCTGGTCATAGGTTGCGGTGAGATTAGTGGGCGCGGCCGGCGGGAGCGGTTTCACCGTAACAGTAACTTCTTGGCTATAAGTTTGGGTAGAATTATTATTAAATACGACAGTATATTCACCCTTAACAACGGCTGTGCCGGCGCCAACAGCAGTTACTGTTGTGCCGGTTTGAGTGCCGCCAATAACGACGGTAGCTACGCTGGTATTAGAAGAAGACCATTTAGCGATTAACATCTTCCAAATCCCCGTTGAGAGCGGCAGATTAATCCAGTTACCAGTAGAGGGATTGATGATTTGGGCTGAAAGATTCACTGATTCGCCTTTCTTCATAGTAAGAGAACTCGGTTGAATCTTGAAAGCCGGCTGGGCTATTGCTTCGCGATAAATCTGGGTTTGGGAATTCTCACCCACCCCAATCGTTCTTGTGCCGGCTTGAGCGACGGGTTTAAGAGTTGCGCTCTTAGAATTCTTATCGCCGGCATACCAAACATCCATTCCTCCTTGCAATCCTTTATAAACGCATTTGCCATCCATGTACCAGCCGCCGCCTTGGTCAATTCTTGTCTGAATATCGCCGCCGCCAAGCCATTCAACGCAACTCTGACCCAAGCTGCCTTCACCTGATGCGTCCTGCCACTCCATTGTGGCTCGAACAAAACTAGTTAAAGCCAACGCCGCTGCCAAAATAATCCCGCCAAGCAAAATATATTTTTTATTTCGTAAAAATTCGGTCATTTTTTTGCTAATTCTAATTCTTTCTCCAATGCTTCAATTCTGTCCTTTAATATTTCGAACTCGTGACGATAGATAATGTTGTCTAACTTCTTTTTAATGTCGATTAGTTCCATTTCGATTGCATCTAAGCGTCCGTTAATAAGGCCCATGTCCTCATCTATCTTTCCAAATCTTCTGTCAACGTCAACTTTCTTAGCCGTCTCTTCAAATCCTTTCTGAACCATTATTGCTAAATCGTTAATAGTAAAGTCTTTCATATCTTTGTTAATTATTCAACCACTAATGAAACCACAACGTCGCTGAAAAGCGTGCCGTCATCTTTGACGTTTCTTGCAGCGTAAAGATGGAAAAGATCGCTGCCGTTGGCGGCATCCAAAGTAAACGAACTCAAATCAGCACTGGGCATATCGGAAACGACTGAAAAACCGCTGTTGGCAAAATAGCTTTTGAAATAATCATAGAGGTCGGGCACAGTAGCCTGGCCTTCATAGGTAACAAGATACTGAATCCGGTCGTCAGAAAGAAGCCGAATCTGATTGTCTTTGATGTTGGAAAGTTTGACGAGACCGGCAGAAGGATTAACAATCATACTTTCAATCGTCGGCTGAATGGCGCCGTTCTGAACGTACTCAACTTTCTCAATCCCGATTTCCTTGGGCGGCAAAATCACATAATAATAAACCGCGAAAGCGGCAACCAAAATCACGACAATGGCGATGAAAATATATTTTATTTTGCTGTTCTGCTCCATTTATTTATTATAGCATTTAGCGCTTTGATGTCAGGAGGGAAATGTTAACCAAGGTGGTCTCGTTCGCGCCGTCGCCTTGCTTCTCTCCGAAAATATTGTAGCTTCTCATGCCGCCTTCCAAGGCGTTTAAGGCGAACTTTCCGTCTTTGATGGCGTCTTTAGTCAACTCCGCTTTTACGGCTTTAAAATAACTCTTGAAGTAAAGATAGGTTTGGTTCAATGGTTCATAGGCGGCGTAAACCAAAACCGCCTGCTCCCGATTGTCCGAAAGTTTTCTTAACTGGCTTTCAATAATGCTGGCGTTGCCGATTTTTCCCGCCACCAGACCGGCGAGCGGCGCCGGCACATTGCCGTCCAAGTTTTGAACGTCTACCGCACTTACCGGCTCGGTCTTTTTGGGAGTGAAAACATAAGCTAAAAGAAAAAGAATCACAATAATTGCGAGGGCAAGGAGAATGGTGATGTTCTCAAACTTCCGGTCCATCACTGATATTATAGCAAAACGCCCTGAACCGCTGCAACAACGTTTATGCACATAAATAAAGACGGTTGACTGCGAATAAAAAGGTATAGTATATTAAAATCATGAATCTAATCCCCACGGTTATTGAAAAATCCGGGTATGGCGAGCGGGCTTACGACATCTACTCCCGGCTTTTAAAGGAACGGATTGTTTTTTTGGGCGGGCCGATTGTTGACCAGGTGGCCAACAGCGTCATTGCCCAGCTTTTATTTTTGGACCATGAAGACCCGAAAAAAGACATCATGCTTTATTTGAATACGCCCGGCGGTTCGGTTACGGCCGGTATGGCGGTCTACGACACCATGCAATACGTCAAAGCTCCGGTTTCAACGATTTGCGTGGGCATAGCCGCTTCAATGGGCGCCGTGCTTCTTGCGGCCGGCCAAAAAGGCAAAAGATTTGCTCTGCCCAATTCGGAAATCCTGCTTCACCAGGTAATGAGCGGTCCGGTTGAAGGCCAGGCTGTTGAGTTTGAAATCACGGCGCGCCAGATTGTAAAAATCAAAGACAAAATCAACCAAATCTTAGCCAAACACACCGGCCAGAAACTTGAACGCATTGAAAAAGACACTGACCGCGATTTTTATCTCACCACTCCCGAAGCAAAGGATTACGGCCTGATTGACGAGATTATCAAGACGAAGAAATAAGCATCGCTTATAATTCTGAAAAGCCGGGCTCGCCGGCTCTTTTATTTGTGGTAAAATAAAGCTGATGACTGAAATCACTAAAAAAACCATTACAAACCCACAGCAAATAGACGAGATTTTGAACCGCGGCACCATTGTCGAGATTTTACCAACCAAAAAAGAGTTCCGCCAAAAATTATTGAGCGGTGAACGACTCAGATTTTATATCGGTTTTGACGCAACTGCTCCAACGCTGCACCTTAGCCACGCAAAAAACTTCATGCTAATGGAAAAATTTAGAAAGCTGGGTCATGAGGTAATAATTCTTTTTGGAGACTTTACGGCAAGGATTGGCGATCCAACAGAAGGAGGTTCTGCTCGAAAACAACTATCACGCGAAGAAGTTATTTGGAATATTAAAAAATGGAAAGAGCTGGTTGAGCCATTAATGGATTTTAAGAACCGAGAAAATCCGCCAAAAATAATGTACAATCACGATTGGCTTTCAAAGCTAGGTCTGGAAGACTTGATAAAGCTGGCAAGCAATTTCACTATTCAACAAATGATTGAACGCGACATGTTTCAGAAACGATTAAAAGAAAAAAAGCCAATATATTTACACGAATTCTTATATCCTTTAATGCAAGGGTATGACTCGGTTGCGATGGATGTTGATGTTGAGGTATGCGGAATAGATCAAATTTTTAATGCGTTGGCGGGGCGGAGCTTGTTAAAAAAACTAAAAGGAAAGAATAAATATGTCGTGGCCGTTACGCTGATGGAAAACCCCAAAACTGGGGAGCTAATGTCAAAAAGTAAAGGTGTTGGCGTTTTTTTAGATGTGCCTCCAGATGATATGTATGGCAAAGTCATGGCACAGCCTGACGAAATGATAGAAATATTGTTTGTCAATAACACTTATCTGCCCTTAGAGGAAATTAAAAAGTTAAAGAATTTAGAAAATCCAAGAGACGCCAAAATGAGATTGGCTTTTGAAATTACTAAAATCTTCCACGGAAATGATGCGGCCAAAAAAGCCGAACAACATTTTATAAAAGTTTTCTCGAAGAAAGAACTGCCGGAGAAAATACCAGAATTAAGAATAAAGAGTAAAGAATTAAGAATTATGGATTTACTGCTCAAAGCTAGCATTTCGAGCAAAAGCGAAGCCAGAAGACTGATTCTTCAAAAAGCCGTTGAAATCAACGGCGCAATAAAAACCGACCCGAATGAAATCTTGAACCTCCGCGGCGGCGAGGTTTTGAAAATCGGCAAGAAAAAATTCTTCAAAATCGTTTAACCCTATACTACTTCAGCCTGATAACACTGCTCGCCCTTCGATACGCTCAGGGCTCCAGTTGCTTCTGGATTAATTAGACAACCTCACTATTGTAGCAACTTTCGCAATAAACTATTTCTGGGCCTTCTGGCGAATAAGGCGTTTCGAACTCTGAAGAACAAGAGGCACTGCCGTGAGAATGCTGATTACCGTTCTTATAAACATTATTTTTTGAAGCAATGCCAGCACATTGGCATTTGGTTTTCCATAAACGATGAGGAAAACGAAAACGAAGAAGATTGTAATAACGGCAATGAGGGCACTTTTCCGGCAGTGACGCCGATAATCGCTTATAAAGATCAAGTTCGTCTTTAACTATCCTGTAATTCTTGCCACATTCTTCACATTTTAGTATCTGATTTATTACTGAATCCGATACGTTCCGTATTTCATCGGGCAAATCATCCTGAGAAATTGTCTCCTGGCCATAAGTGCCGCCGATTTTATCCTGCCACACAAATCCTTTCTTCAAAACTTCTTCTTTGACCAGAGGAAAATATTCAACAGCAACCGTTTCATTATAGGCAAAAGGACTCATTGCGATGGGGAAGTTCTCACCGAATTCGCCCGCCTTTGTCATATTTTCAATAATCTTTTCCTTTAAAGAATTGTATTCTTCAGGCGTGTATTGCTTATTCAAAATGCAATGTTTACTGTTTCTCACGCTAATACAGCCGAAAAGATTGCTTGAATTTATGCCAAAACTTGAATAGTAAACATCGGTGCAGCCGCGTTGACAAAAATTGGAGAAAAATATTCTGGCACAACCGTTATCAATGGAACAACTTTCATAAGAAAGCTCACTTTCCATCGGCCCTTTCAAATCCATGCTGTCTTTTGTAGTTTCTATGTCTTCGCTATAACGAACATTCTCGGAATCAGAGCCGTTATAAACTTCAAAAACATCCTTGCAATTAATCAAATCAACACCGCGAGCATTAGTGCACTTGATAATGTTGTTGTAACGATGAATTGATTTTTCTTTATATAAAGAATTGAACATTCTTTTAGCATCCCGTGCTTTCATTCTGGAACCGCTGACTACTTCGCTCCAAGCTCGCTGAAATTCTTCCTGAGAAACTTGTTTATTCCTGAGGCAATAATTTTTGTTCCTTAAATTGTGGCAAAACAGACAGTACGAACAATTTCTTAAATCATAAGAATAAGCTGAATCTATACAATTCTCACAATTAACAAGGTTCTGACAATTATGACAGTTCCTGACATTAAAACTGTCATTTACCAACTCGCTTTTATGGAGATAAAGAGAATTTATGCAGTCAGTGCTCCCGATACAATAATATACGTAATGGCACCGCTCCGAACCGACTAGACGGAAAGAAAAATAACAATCCTTATTATCGAGAGAATAATTGCTATAATCGCTGTTTACAGAATTTATGTTAAAAAGACTGATACGTGGAACTTTATCTTGAAGCGCTTTAAATTGCTCAAAAAACGAACGATTTAAATTTATATCAGTGCCAAAACTTAAAGGGTCCCAATTATCCGAATACCAACAAGAAGGACAATGGATCGGAAAAGGTTTATCGTCAGAATACATACTAATAATGTTTTTTTTACAAAGACTGCAACTTCGTTTAAATAAGACCCTTTCATTCCTAAGGACAAGCCGCCGTTGCGACCGACAAGGAGAGCAATGAGTGGGTTCAGGTACGTTGATTTTTTGATAAAAAGACTTGTCCTCGGGATAAATAACGAAACTCTGCTTACAATTTTGACAAGTTTTGGCTTGCCCTGAGTTTATCGAATGGGTTTCTGAATTCATAGTCGTTATTTAATTATACCTCCCGCAGCCTTAAAAGTGGAGGACTAGCAAAGATGCTATGACATGTCATAGCAATGTGGTAAGCTTATATTGAAGAATATGAACAAGTTATTCAAATTACCGCCTCTTAGCCGTTACTCTTCACGCAAGGAATGGAAAAATGCGTGTTGGCAGAAACTGTTAAAATCTGGAAATCTTCTCACGGTACTGGTTACTCCCAACGAATGCCATAATTTGGTTATGAGGGCCGCGGTAGTGGAAAGAATAAATTCTAGGAAAAAATATAGAGAGATTGCCGAGGAACTGTGGCTTTCGCCGCAAACCATCAGCAGTATTAAAAAAGCTGTCAGCGAAAATAGCTACCGGAGTTACAGGGAGAGAGGTAAGACGGAACGGAAAAAGAAAGCGTATAGCCACGACAAGATTTCAAGAAAGAAACCGTACGGCCGGCCGGTCCACACGAAGTACGGAACGGTTTACTTGCCTTAAACAAACGATACGAATTACTATGACATGTCATAGTAAGATTTATATTTAATTTCAATATATTTATTAGAGGATTATGCCACCGCCGAGCATTTCAAAATCCGGAGATTTTGACCCTGAGCCCATCGGGTCTGAGACCCTCAGGGTCGAATGACTTGTCGAAGGGTCGCCTGCGTGATAAAAAACCGCTGACTGGCCCGGCGCGATGAATTTGATTGGCGAATCAAATTCTAGTTTGTAGTTAATGGTTGGTAATTTGTAGAGTGTCGCGGGAGCAAGCGGCTGGCGATACCTCACTCTCGCCATAACAGACATTCCAACATTCTTGAGAATGTTGGAATATTGTGGGGAAATAAAATTTACGTCGGTCAGTTCAATTTCTTTTCCGTAGAGCGCCGAATCTGAAGAACCTTTTACCACTACTAGAGTATTTGTTCTGATATCTTTATCCGCAATGTAGTAAGGTTCGCCGCCGCCAATGCCCAACCCCTGCCGCTGGCCAATGGTGTAAAAATAAACGCCTTGATGCTCTCCTATTTTTTTACCTTCGGTCGTAACAATCGGCCCTTTTTTCGGCTTAATGTAATTTTTCAAAAAATCATCAAGCGACACTTTACCCAGAAAACAAATGCCTTGGGAATCCTTTTTTTCGGCTGTCGGCAATCCGGCTTTTCTTGCCATTTCTCTTACTTCGGTTTTCAAATAATCACCGATTGGGAAAAGACAATATCTCAGCTGGTCTTGACTTAGAGTCCATAAAAAATAGGACTGATCCTTCGTGCTGTCGCGCGCAGTGAATAGTTTACTCACTACCAACTTCACATAGTGGCCGGTGGCAATGTAATCCGCTCCGAGCTCAATGGCTTTTCCCAAAAACAAGCCGAATTTTATTTCCTTATTACACATTACGTCCGGATTAGGCGTAATCCCCCTGCGGTAGCCGTCTACCATATACTCCACCACTTTTTTCTTGTACTCTTTTTCAAAATTAAAAACATAAAAAGGAATGCTTAAATGCTCGGCAACCCGCCGGGCATCCTCCGCATCCTGCTCGGCACAGCCATCAACGTTGTAACAACGCATAAAAACGCCGGTAACATCATAACCTTGACGCTTCAAAAGTAAGGCCGCCACTGAACTGTCCACTCCGCCAGAAAGAGCTACAAAAACTTTAGCCATAATTTCATCAGTAGCTTATGCCAAAAATCAAAAACTCTCAAGCCGCGGCTTGAGAGTATATTACAAATTCAAAGATTTCTAAGCGGCCCTTTTCCGCTCCCCCTCAATGCCTAAGTATTGATTTACCTCTTCAATATTAAGGCCGAGACGCTCGGCAATTTCTTCTGGAGAAAGATTCAAATGTTTTTGAAAACTTTCAACTACTGCTTTCCTCGTTGAAGTAAGAATAATTTTAGAGCATTCCTCGTTCTCATCTATGAATCGGCGAGCGGCCGCTGCCGCAAATTCGGGGCCTTTTTTGTCATTGCTTTTAGCGATAGTTTCGTCAATTACTGATCCAAGGCCTAACTCAATAATGCCCATATTGCCGCTTTCAAAATGTTTTTTGTATTCGTCAAAAAACCTGCTCCGAACCCTTAAAACCAATTCGCCGGCTTCTCTCTTGATTTCTTCCGGCTCTAATCCTTTTTCGGCTTTTGGCGTTGATTCAAAATTGAATTTCATATTCTTATTATAAAACTTATGCATTAATTTTGCAATACCGCTTCTAATCGGCCCTTTCTCCACTCTCTGCTTCTACCTGAACTTCGTAAAGACCGCCCTCAACCTGCTTTAAAGACACAACTTTAACGCCGGCTAAATAATTTTTGCTGTCGGCTGTTACTACATCGGTGGTTTTTGACAAAAATTTGCCGCCTCCTTCCGTTGATTTTTGAGCAAAAGCGCGTCTTACATACACTTCTTGCTGTCGAGAAAGACTGCCGATTGCACTGATAATAGCTTCTTGGTCTGTTTTACCAAAAGCGGTGGCTTGTAATTTTTTGCCTGTTCCCTTGATGGCTTTGGGAGAAACTGGTTTTACAATCTCTGTCTCGAATGTAAATACCCGTTCGGATTTGCTACTTCCCTCGCCACCAGCGGACTCGGTTATTTCTCTTTGTAACGACCTTGTTTTTGTTACAACTCCAACATTGCCAAAATCTGTTCTTTGTGGTGGCAAACCGCCTTCAATGTCTCTTTGATAACGGCCGTTATTTTCCTCCATACGTAGTTTAACTAAGCTATTGTCTTCCTTAAACGAGCCGAGATTAAAACGGTTGCACTCCTTATATAAATAGCCGAGGCTGGAATCGCTTACTACTCCCCCGATTTTAGGATCAGAAAAAATATCGCCAGCTCTTACATTCTCTTTTACTTGCGCCTCAGATTCGGCTGCGATTAAAACCGCGGCTACTGAAAGCCACTTTATCACTTCCCGGCCTCGCCGATAAACATGCTCTAATGAGGGCGCTAATTCTTTCACTCTTTCTAAGAGTTTTCTGGTATTTTCTTTAAGAAAATCAAAGACTTCATCCCCTTTTTCTTTTTCGGGTTCTACCTCAACGGCTTTAGGTTCAAACTCCTTTTCAAACATACCATCAATATAAACCCTTTATTTTTTTATTCAAGTTTTTGACTTAATAGTTCGAATTTTCTATATTAATTGCTATGCTGTCTTATAACGAACTTAAGGTTGGAACTCTTTTTGTAAAAGACGGCGAACCGTACGAGGTTTTGGAATACGCTTTTATCAGGATGCAGCAAAGAAAACCAGTAGCCCAACTCAAGATTAAAAACCTCATTACCGGCAAAGTTCAAAACTACGCTGCCCACCAAAACGAATCCTTTGAAGAAGCGGAAATTGAGATTCTGCCGGTCAAATTCATCTATAAACACCAGGGACGCCTGCCGGCCGGCAGGCAGGAATACTGGTTCCAAGAACCGAATAATCCCAAGAATCGTTTCTTATTGGCTGATGAAATAATTGGTGATGCCGGACAGTATTTGAAACCCAATCTTGAGGTTAAAGCTTTTAAATTCAGAGAAGAAATTATAAATATTGAACTGCCTATTAAAATTGATTTAAAAGTCATGGAAGCGCCGCCGGCAGTGCGCGGCGACACGGCCCAGGGCGGCACCAAAACCGTTACCCTTGAAACCGGCGCCAAAGTCAACGTCCCTCTTTTTATAAATGAAGGAGATATTGTCCGAATCAATACGACTACCGGCGAATATACGGAAAGAGTGGAGAAAGGATAATAAAAGTTATGGGATTGCTATTTTTTAAGGTCGGTTAAAGCTTCTTTAATCGCGTCTCTGATTTCTTCAATATTTGGTTCTTTGTGAGATTTTTGCCTAGTTTCTTTTTCTCCTTTAGACGAGGCTGGTTCTAATTCAGCGAGCCGCAGCTCATGTTCTTTTTTCTCTTCAGGGGTCATTACTATTTCTTCGGCTTGTTTCGGTTGAAATTCCTGCCTCTGCTTTTGAACCGTCCGCGGTTGATATTCTTTTTTAGGTGGACCGGCCATTGTTTCTGTTCTAGGCTGGAATTCAATGCCAAGCTCTGCCAAGTCAGCATGATACTTTTCTTCAACTCTTTGCGGCGCAACGGTTCTACGGACCGGTTGCATTTCGCCGGCTTTAATTTTATTAAGACAATCGCTGCAATAAACCGGCCGACCGGGCTGAGGTTCAAAAGGCACAAAAGCGGTTTTGCCGCAGGAAGAACAGGTGATTTGAAACTTGCCGCCCACGCCAACCGCTCCGCCGCTTTCAGCGCTCATCATGCCGCTCCAGTCGTTGATTTCTTTTTCAACAACCCAGCGCGGCCGGGCATAGCGTTTCCTTGAGGTTTCAATGATTTTTTCTTCGGTCACGTTTGAAGTTTGAACTTTGAAAGGCGGCAAAGTAATGGCGGAAAATGGCCGGCTGGTAACGCCGTTCACCATCAGCCGCAAATAAACGGAGTAATTGGGAAGATTAACAATGTCCTGAATAAGAAATTCCGGTTCAAACTCATTTTCCAAAAACTCGGCGTCAGACGCGCCCACCCTGAACAAAACCATGGTACCCACGTTGCCGAAAACCGCGTCGCGGACCTTGGTTGAAACATCGGTGACAAGCTGACCAATATATTGATGAGCAAGGACCAGGTTTAAACGGAATTTTCTGGCTTCGGACAAAATATTGGCAAAAGAATCAGTGGCAAAATTCTGGAACTCGTCAACATAAAGATAAAAATCAACTCGCTCCTCTTCGGACACCCGAATCCTTTCCATGGCGGCAAGCTGAATTTTGGTAATAATCATTGAACCCAAAAGAGCGGAATTGTCTTCACCGATTCTCCCTTTGGAAACGTTGACAAGAAAAATCTTGCCTTCGTTCATTAAATCAAATATGTCAATGGTGCTCTTGGACTGACCGACAATGTTTCTGATAATTGAGGTTGAAAGAAACTGGCCGACTTTGTTTTGAATCGGGGCAATGGCTTCGTTTCGAAACTGGTCGCGCCACTGTTCATATTCGTGAATCCAAAAGGCTTTGACCACCGGGTCTTTAACGTTGGCAATAATCGTCTGCCGGAAATCTTTGTCAACTAAAATCCGGTTAATGCCCAAAAGCGTTGAGCCGGGAGTGTCCAAAAGCGCCAAAATGGCATTGTTCAAAATATATTCCATCCGGGCCGACCAAACATTGGACCAGATTTTCGTGAAAATTCCCAAAAGCCCCGAAGCCACCAAGTGTTTGTACCTCGGGTCAGGCAATTCCAAAACATTAAAACCGATGTGAAAATCCGGGTCAGCTGGATTAAAATAAATAACGTCATCCAATCTTTCGGCCGGTATTTTCTCCAAAAGACTTTCAACCAGTTCGCCGTGAGGGTCAACGACGCAAACGCCCTCGCCGTTGGCAATGTCCTGAACTATCATATTATGCTCCAAGGCGGTCTTGCCGGTGCCGGTTTTACCGACAACGTACATATGCTGACGCCGATCGCTCCTTTTAATGCCAAAAAGCCGATTAGCGTTTCTGAAATCGGTTCGGCCAAAATAAGTGACGTCTTTTTCCGAGACAATGTCCATCATTTGTATTATAAACCAACCTAATTCCTTGTTAAAGACTCGCTAATTTCAAGCCGAAAATAAGGCTGGCATTCCCCAAAATGGCATCAGCCATTACTTCAACTGAAACGTTTTTTATTTCCGCTAATTTCTTGACAACCTCAATCACAAAAAGAGGTTCATTGCGCTTGCCGCGATAAGGAACAGGCGCAACATAAGGCGCGTCAGTTTCGCTTAAAATCCTGCCAAGCGGAATCATTCTGATAACTTCATCATAATCACGGGTGAAAGTAATTACGCCGCCAAAAGTAAAATAAAATCCCATTGCCAAAAGTTTTTGAGCTTCTTCTTTGTTGCCCGAAAAAAAATGGATAATGCCGGACAGAGAATTTAAAATTTTAAATTTAAAATTTAAAATCTCAATTAGATCAGAAAAAGCGCCACGCTCAGCGTGGCTTTTGGGACGCTGAGCGTCCCGACAATGAATCATTAAAGGTTTTTTGAGTTCGTAAGCCAATTCAATTTGTTTTATAAATGCCTGCTTTTGCTTTTCTTTTTCTTCGCCGCCCAGCCGAAAATAATCCAAACCGCATTCGCCAATGGCCACGACTTTTGAATCCTGCGCTAAATTTTTGTAATAGTCATAATCAAATTCTTCACCTCTTGAGGTGAACCCCCCGCCGCCTGCCTGCGCAGGCAGGCCGAGCTCTTGTTCGTCATGAAAAGATTTTGAAGTGTGAATGGGATGAAGACCAACAGTAGCCCATAAATTTTCGTGGCGTTTAGCAAGTTCTATTGCTTTACGAGAAGTATCTTTTTGAGTGCCGACATTAACCATTACTACTCCGTTCTCCAGGGCGCGTTCAATCACCTCGTCACGGTCATTGTCATAAGCGGCAAACTGGACGTGAGTATGAGCGTCAATATATTGAAATTTCATTGAATTCGCGGAAACAAAACTTCTCCTTTTTTAACCGATAATTTATCGCCGCGCCACTCTATGTTGTTCGTGATTTTTTCGGCTGTGCCCGGCAAAAACGGCGCAATCAAGGCGGCGACATTGTCCAAAATAACGACCAAATCAAAAATAACTCCTTTATCCTGACTTTCCCAGGGTTTTTTCTCGTTGACGTATGAATCGCCAAAGGAAATCAACTCCCAAACCGCAGCCAAAGCTTCGTGAAATTTAAAATTATCAATCTTGTCTTTTACGACTTTCCTGGTTTCTTTTATTTTTTCATCAACTTCAGCCCGAACTTTTTCATTCCCCGCAAAATCTATTTTTGAAGCAAGCGTCAAAACTCTTGCGGTAAAATTGCCCAAGCCATTGGCTAAATCGCCGTTGTGGACCTCTTCTAATTTCTGAACTGAAATGTCGCTGTCATCGGCAAAATTAGCTTTACTCAAAAGATAATAACGAACCGGGTCAAGACCGTATTTATTGACCAAGTCGGTTGGCCGGATGACGTTGCCGAGCGATTTGCTTATTTTTTGCCCGTTAAAAGTGAGAAAGCCGTGAGCATAAATCGTGTCCGGCAAACGATAACCAGCGCTTTTGAGCATGGCCGGCCACAAAAGAGCGTGCCAGCGAAGATTATCTTTGCCCAAAATGTGAATGATTTTCGTTTCTTCATCCCAAAAACCATTTTGCCGACCGGCCGTCAAATAATTTATTAAAGCGTCAAACCAAACATAAATTATCTGACTGGAATCGTCCGGCACTTCAATCCCCCAGCCAACCGATTCTCTTTTTCTGGAAACGGTGATGTCTTCAATTTTATCGACGAAGGCCAGAACTTCATTCCGGCGGGCGGGCGGCCGGACAAAATCTTCGTGTTTCTCTATGTATTCCTTCAAAAACGGAGCGTATTTTTTCCAACGAAAAAAGTAATTTTTCTCGGTAATGATTTCAATCTCCCTGGCGGAGTGGAACGGACAGCGACCGTTCGTCAAATCAGAATCCGTTTTAAACGATTCGCAGTCACGGCAGTATTTGCCGGTAAAATCGCCCAAATAAATATCGCTGCTTTTCTCCGCCTTTTTCCAAAAATCAACGACTTCGGCAACGTGGTCAAGGTCGGTAGTCCTGATAAAACGGTTGTAAGAAATATTCAGTGAGGCCTGCTCTTTTTGGTCAGCAAGGGCAATCTCGTCAACGAAATCCTTTACTGACTTGCCGGCTTCCCGAGCTGCCTCTTCGGCCTTGGCGCCATGTTCGTCAGTGCCCGTTAAAAAATAAACATTTTCCTTGCCTAACCTCTGACGGTAATAACGCGCCAAAACATCAGCCACCACTTTCTGGTAAGCATGACCAATATGAATGACGTCATTGACGTAATCAATGGCCGTAGTGACATAAAAACGGTTCATAGAAAAGACATTAACCAATTAAAGGGCTAACGTCAAATAAATATCCAAACGGCTAATAAATTAACCAAACTAAATCCCCAGCGCCGGTTTATGGCTTTTCCGCTCGGCCAAGAAGTTGAAAATCTCTTGAGCTAAAACCGCAATCGGTACTGCCAGAATTACGCCCAAAAAACCGGCCACTTCGGCGCCAGCCAAAAGCGAAATGATTACAATCACCGGATGAACCCGCATTGTCTTACCCATAACAAAAGGAATTAAAATGTGATTTTCCAACTGCTGGACCACAAAGAAAAACAAAACTGCGTAAAGTCCGAGCGAAAACGAATCAGAAACGGCAATGAGGAACGCGAAAAGGCCGGTGATAACCGGACCAATAAGCGGCACCAATTCAAAAACCGCGGCAATGACGCCCAAAGCTAAAGCGTAGCGGACGCCCAACAGCCAAAGCCCCAAACCGACAACAACGCCGACAATAAGACTCAAGACAAACTGGGCCCCGAACCAGCGCCGAATTTTTACCTTGAACCGGTTAAAAACCAAAAGGGCCTGGCGTTCGTAAATGTCGGGCAAAATAACTTTCAACATCCGTTCAACGCCGCCCTCCTCAACGGTTAAATAAAAAGAAGCGATAATCGCGATGAACACAAAAACTACTTTAGAAAAAACCGAACCAATGGCGCCGGCAATGGAAATGTCGGCGGAACTGAAGAAATTAACGACTTGTTCAAGAGTCAGGCTGAAATTTTTTATAAACGCCTGAGGCAAACCGAAGCCAAAAAAATCAGAAACAACTCTATTGAAGTGTTCAAGAAATGCGCCGACTTCAGAAATAACAATCGGCAGAATAAAATAAACAATCCCCCCTAAGATAAAAAGGCCGAAAAGAAATACGAAAAGCGTTCCTAAAATCCGCGGAATTTTAATTTTTTGCAAAAAACCAATTATCGGGTCAAGACCCAAAGAAACAACTACGGCAATGATAAAAACGCCTAAAGCGCCTCGAGCTAAATAAAGCAAGGCAATAATCCCCAAGAAAAGGGCGACCCGCCAAAGCGTGGCCCAGCTGATTTCAACTGATAATTTTTCGGTCATTTTTAACGGGCTATATTTTTAATATATCACTAAAACTCTTGTCCTTAAAGGGTCCGATTAAAGCCAGATTTAAGCGGTTATTTTTGAAAAGCTCTTCAGCCACTTTTTGAATTTCTTCGGCCGTCACCGCTTTTATTCTTTGAGCCGCCATTTGAGGCGCTAAAATCGGAACGCCCATCACTTCTTGGCCGCCGTAGAAAAAAGCCAGCTGGTCCGAAGTTTCAATTGATAAAAACAAATGGCCGGTTAAGTGCTCTTTGGCCCGCTCAAGCTCTGTTTCTGACACTAATTCGTTTTTCAATCCGGCAAACTCCTCAAGACTGGCTTTGACGACGTCGTCCAATTTCTTATGGTCTACGCCGGCGGCCATGGTGAGCAAACCGTGGTCAGAATAAAGGTCGGCGCTGGCATGAACATAATAAGCCGCGCCCAACTCTTCCCTGACTCTTTGAAACAATCTTGAACCCATGCTGCCGCCTAAAATATCCGCCAAAAGTTCCAGGACAAACCTGCGTTCGTCAAAAACGTCAAAAGCCCGAAAACCCAAAACCAAATGAGTTTGGTCAGATTCTTTAAACTTAACGAACTCTCCCGGTTTTTCCTGCGACTCCGCTACTTTGATTTTTCCGGATTTTTCTCCGCGGCCAAGCCCGGCAAAATAATTTTCAACTTTTTCCGAAATATTTTTCTCATCAAAACCTCCGGCAATAACCAAGATGGTTGAACTTGCCAGATAATGTTCGCCGCGATATTTCAAAAAATTCTCTTGACTAAGGATTCTAATCACTTCTTTCCGGCCCGCTACGCTCCAGCCAGCCGGCTGGTCGCCGTAAACCAGTTCCATAAAAAGTTCCTGGACCCGACGCTGAGGTATATCCTCATACATATTGATTTCTTCAATAATCACGCCTTTTTCTTTCTCAATTTCCCGAAGGTCAAAAACCGGATTTAAATAAAGGTCAGAAACAATTTCCAGAATCTTGTCAAAATTTTCGTTTTTGGCTTTGGCAAAATAACTGGTCCATTCCTGACTGGTAAAAGCGTTATACTCGGCGCCCAAACCGTCCAGTTCCGAAGCAATGTCAATGGGCCGCGGCCGCTTTTTGGTGCCTTTAAAACACATATGCTCCAAGAAGTGCGACAAGCCGTTTATTTCCTTGGTTTCATATTTTGAACCGGCCTGCACCAAAACCGCCACCGTGGTGGCCAAACTTTGCGGTTCGGGAACTAAAATCAAACGCATGCCGTTTTTTAAAACTAATTTTTGAAAATCTTTCACGTTAAAAAAATAATAACAAGAAATGGGAAACAAGCAAGTGAAAATAACAGAATATTGACTTATTGCCTAAAAAGTTGTACCTTTATAACAGTTCAAAAACAACCAAAACAATACCGGAGAACAGATATGAACCTGCGATACCAACACGGAATAACCAAAGCCGAAGCTATCAAAATCATTGATAGTTTCTTGAATGAACTGATGAAATGGGAATTCCCCGGAGGCGTAAAGGTCAAAAACGCCAAAAAAGAATGGCATGGTGATATTATGGAATTCTCGTTCACGGTCAGGAAGGGAATCGCCTGGACAACAATCAAGGGCTTTATCAGAGTGTTTGACACAACTGTTTGTCTGACTTCAGAACTGACCGCCGTAGCAAGAACTTTTGTTTCGGAAGATAAGGTAAAAAATGCTATTGACCGACAAGTCAAAAAGCTTTTCCCAAATACTGTCCAAGTCTAAGTTTGGAGGCTGCGATGAACATCATAGTACTCTTTATGTTTTTTGCGGGGCTTTGTATATTATATGTAAAGCTCCCAAAACACAGCTACAAGCTCCCGGAAATGAGAAATTTGATTCTGGCAAAGGCCTTTCTACTTGTAGTGGGCATTGCCACGTATGTGGAATTTCTCCGCCACTGGCACTGGCGAGACTTGCGGCAACCGCTGACGCTGAATTGGGTGGAAATTCTTCTGCTTCTTGCCGCCGGAACAATAGCTTATTTTCTGATTATCGGCGCCGGCTTCGCTCTTGTTCTCCGATTTATGGAATATAGGGGGCGAAAAAAAAGAGTAGATAAGGTATTGGGGATAATGAGGCTGCAAACACACGCTTCAACCAATCCGCCGCAAAAGCCCCGTGCTGAAATTTAGCCGGGGCTTTGTCATTTCCATTGCGCGGAGCTTTACTTAAAACGTTCGTTAAAGTAATTTTTTAATTCGCCAATGTTTACTCTCACCTGCTTTGTGGTATCTCTGTCCCGCACCGTAACGTCTCCGCCAGCTGGCGGATTCTCCAAACTTTCAAAATCGACGGTAACGGCAAATGGCGTTCCAATCTCGTCTTGACTGTAGTAACGCTTGCCGATGTTGCCGCGGTCATCCCAGGCAACCACGAAATCTTTTTTCAAATCACTATAAATTTTCCGGGCCAGCTCAACCAGCTTCGGCTTATTCGCCAAAAGCGGGAAAACCGCCACTTTGTACGGCGCGAGTTTGGAATTTAGTTTCAAAACGACCCTGTCTCCATCTTCGTGGTAAGCTTCGCAAAGAAGGGCAAATAAAATTCTTTCCACGCCGGCTGACGGCTCAACCACATAAGGCACAAATTTTTCTTTGGATTCCTCGTCAAAATAACTCAAATCCTCACCGGAAGATTTCATATGGGCTTTTAAATCAAAATCGCCGCGGTTGGCAATGCCTTCAATCTCCTGCCAGCCCTGGCCGGGCAGGCCAAACGGGAATTTGTATTCAATATCAGTCGTTGCCCTGGAGTAATGGGCGCGTTCTTTCTTGGCTTGCTCGCGCTGCCTGATGTTTTTTAGCCCAATGCTTTTATACCAGTCAAATCTCTGCTCAACCCATTTTTCAAAATATTTTTTGTCTTCGCCGGGCCGGACAAAATATTCCAGCTCCATTTGCTCAAACTCCCGGGTTCGGAAAACAAAATCTTTAGGATTGATTTCGTTCCGGAATGCCTTGCCGATTTGAGCAATGCCAAACGGAATTTTAACCCGCACCGTATCCAAAATATTTTTGAAATTAACAAAAATGCCGCCGGCTGTTTCCGGCCGCAAATAAGCTGTGGCGGCCGTATCTTCAGCCGGTCCCACAAAAGTCTTGAACATGGTGTTGAAGTTGCGCGGCTCCGTAAATTCTTTCCCGCCGCAGTTGGAACAAATTCCTTCAAAATCGCCGGCTTTAAATCTTTGATGACATTTTTTACATTCAACAAGTAAATCCGAAAAGCTGGAAACGTGTCCCGAAGCTTCCCAAGCCTTGGGATTCATAATAATGGCTGAACTTAAACCCACCACATCATCCCGTAACTGAACCGTATCGCGCCACCAGGATTGTTTGATATTAAATTTCAGTTCAGTGCCAAGCGGCCCAAAATCATAAAAACCGGCCAAGCCGCCGTAAATTTCAGAACCCGGATAAATAAATCCCCGTCTTTTGGCTAACGCCGTAACTTTTTCAAGTAAATCCATAAAATTTTATTTACTATGGCGCCACTCGACCCATATCCTGGGTGATTGTCAAATCGTCGCGCAAAATAGTGGTTAGAGCGGTATCAGCGCCGGTTAATTCCAAACTGGTAAAGTCATCAACGGCTTTATAAGTTGTTTCGCTGATAAGCGGCATTTCATAGCCGACTTGGGTGAGATTGGGAATGGCTTTGACTTGAAAAACGGCTTCAACCGGGTCGCTAATCACGCCGCGGGTAGCCGCAACTTTTTCTATTGTCCAAACCACTTCCTGAGTCCGGTCATTGTAAAGAGGCACGGCGCTGATGTTGCTGTTGGTAATGCCCGTGAAACTTACGCCTGAAGCCAAAAAGGTTTTAATCACGAGGTTTTTCAAATCAGTGCCGTAATTTTTCACAACCCAATGAATGGTAAATTCGGTTGGCTGATTGACTTTTGGCGGCAAAGAACCGTGATTTATAATTTTGGCGCTGAGGTCACGGAAATAACCCTGAGCGTCAACCACCACCAAACCGGCTACTTTTGTTTCAAGGTTGGCCAGGGCTGAAGTTTTTGAAGCCGTCAAATAATAAGGCACTGACGGTGAATCAATCTGGGCCGAAATCCGCAAATAAAAATTTTTGTCGCTGATGCGCCTTATCGGAAAGCTGTTTTTGACCTGGAGTTCAAAAACGACCTCGCCGCTCGCACCCGGGTCCAAAAGTCTTAAATTCGGCACATTAGCCGCTGTCCAAGTTAAAGTATTGGAAATGGTATCAACGTTGGCATTTGTCCGGAGAGTGTTCAAATCAAACATTTCTCCGGAAAGCTGAGCTTTGACATTCACGTCGGCCAAAGCAATGCCGCTGTTGTTTTGATATTGAATGACGTAAGCCAGTCGGTCGCCGAGACGGGCAATATAATCGCTTTGATTGTTGAGAAGAACCGCGAGATTTATCGGCGAAGGCGCAATCTTAACGGTAAATGACTGTTCGGCGGCAATATATTCTTCCCCAAAAACATCGGCTTTGAGAACGGCCCGAAAATTGAAAAAAGACTGCGCTGGCGCCTGAAGCGAACCTTTGATTTGCAAATTGCCGGCTGAACCGTGACGCAATTCGCCCAAAGACCAGGAATTATTCAAACCGCCCGGCAAAAGAGTGGCGCTGACATATTTGAATTGCGGAGGGTATTCAAACTCAAGGGAAACGTCTTCAAAATCAAAATCGGCGCTGTTTCTGTAGTTGACGTCCAGGGTAAAAACCGAATCGCTTAAGGCCTGCTCGGGCGCTTTGACGTCCAAAGTAACAACCGATTCTTTAACAATAACGTCTTTGGTCTGGTTTGTTTTGAACCGGGTGCCTGGTCCGGAAACGTAGCTTAAACTGACGCTGATTTTTCTTGAAACGCCGGACTTGACGGCTAAGAGCGAATAAGTTTTCCTGGTTAAACTGCCTACGCCAATGTCGCCAATAACTTCATCGATAACCGATTGTTTGTTATTTACGCCGAGAGCGACAACTCCTTCGGGTAAATTCAAGGTAAGGGCGGCATTCTTCAGAATATTATTTGATTGATTGCCCAGGGTGACGTCAATATCAAACGGCGCGCCGGGATAAACTTCGCCGGGACCCGACATTTCAATTGAAACATTATTGCCCGTCAAATAGCGCGAAATGACAAAAAAAGCGCCGCCGACAATTAAAATCAGGACAATCACTATAATCCCCGCAATAAATAAAACTTTCCGCCGCGGCCGCCTCTTTTCCTGTTCCTCCAAACTCTCTTCAAACTCGCTAAGACGGACCGCCTGCCAATCTTCCGGAAAGTTTTTTTCAGAACGCGAAGACGCCGACTCTTCAGGTTTTTTTTCAGGTTCGGCTCTTTTGCTCACCCCTTCAGTTCGGCGGCTGTAAATTTGTTTTTCCAGTTCTTCTAACGACATATTTTTCTCTCAGGGTGTAAATATATATTAACTCTTTTTCGGGAAATTTAACACTGCATTTATTGCACAAAAAGGATTGGTCGCCGATGTAAAAAAAAGCCGTCTTTCTGTCTCCGCAAATCTCGCATTGGGCATGAATCGGGTCGTAGCCCAAAATCTTCAAAAAAATCCTGAAATCAACGAGGCCCTTATTCAAGCTCTTCACCAAATAATGCCAGAGACGCAAATCAGGACTTCCAACAGGCAGAAGAGCCCGAAGTAAAAAAAACAACTCCAAAAAATACCTGAATGCTTTGGTGTTCTTCCTCAATCTGTCGAAACAGTCCTTGGTAACAACGTCGGTAACCGTAAAATTTCCTTTTTTGACAAGCCGGACCTTCACTAAATTAGGAAGGTTGAGATGGGGTGAGAATTTGGAAAGGATTTTTCTCGCACTTATTACCCGGCCCTCCACCCGCCCCAAATCTTTGGTGTAAAAATCAACAACCTTATCCGAGTCGCGATAAGGCTTTGCGCCGAGAACAATGGCTTCAGTTATGTATTCTCCTCTCATAAATCTTTTAAAAGACTTTTATAAGCGTTTTCATACTCCTCAACCGTTCTTCTGAAGTCGTGTTCGACCGCCAACCTTCGACTCTCCCGACCCATCTCTTCCCTAATTTTACTATTTTTCAAGATTAAAACGGCTTTCTCTCCAAGGTTGGTTGGATTGTTTTTTTCAAATAAAAAGCCGTTGATATTGTTTTCTACGAGCTCAGGCAAAGCGCCGGAATTGGAAGCAACAATCGGCAAACCCGAAGCCATTGCCTCAAGAGTCACAATGCTTTGGGTTTCAAAAAATGACGGCATAACGAAAAGGTCGGCGGCTTGATAAATTTTTGGCAAAAGCTCTGAATCATGAGGCAGATAATCCATAAAAATAAATTTATCTTTTAATTTCAACTCGTCAATCAGTTCCTTTAATTGGTTAAGAACGCCGCCGTCAAAACCAACCAAAACAAATTGGGCATCAGTGTGTTGAAGAATATAAGGCGCTGCTTTTACAATTAGTTCGAGATTCTTTTCTTTACCGAATCTGCCGACAAATAAAATAACTGGCTTTGAAGAAAGATTAAAACTCCCCTTTGCTTCTTCCTTAATACCGGGTTTAAATCGAGCGGTATCAACCCCACATGATATAACTTTTATATTTTTGCGAATGCCTTTTTCTTTAAGTTTTTTTGCCACAAAATTGCTTGGCACCGTAATCAAATCCGCTCTATTATCAAGCCACGATAACAATTTCCACAAAATTGAGTTCGATATTTTAGAGAATGGATGTTTTTGATATTCGGGGATTTGATGATTTGAAATTATTAAAGGAATCTTATGCCTCTTGGCAGTTATTACCCCAGCGACACCTGTTCCTGATGGATTATTAACGTGGATAATGTCCGGCTTTTCTAATACTGCCGCAGTCTCAACTGCTTTGAATGTATTTTTATGAAATATCTCAAGAATATGTATATTTTCCGGGAAAATTGGCAAATCAGATTTCCTGCATTTATAGACTACTACCAGATGAATCCCTACATTGCCTGACAAGCCGCGAATTAACTCGGAAACAAAAGCTTCTATCCCACCTATGGGATAAAACCAGTCAACTAGTAAAAAAATTTTAAACCTTTGATTGCTCATAAAAGCGCTTTTAAAAAACTTAATGACTACCTCGCCTTTGGCGTCAGCCAAAAACCGAGGCGAAATCTTCCGCCTAACATCAGACGCGTCTCGGCATCAAGAGCCGGCAAACCAGCAAACACAAGAATGGTAATTGGCATTAAAAACCATTGAATAAAGTAAAGAAGATAGTGGTAAAACCTTGAGCCGCTAAGCCGCGGCGGCAAAAGTAAAATGCTCAAAAAAGCAGAAGTGACAATGCCAATTATGCCTAAATTCATTAAAAACCCGGTGAGTTTCGGCAAATTATAAGAAAGCAGGGAAGTTTGGAAACCGGCGCCACCGATAACATTAGGCAAAAATCCGAATAAAAAAATTATAAAAGAACTGGTTGCCCAGGAATGAAAACCTTCCAACATGATGTAAGGCCAGAAAAATTTTTTCCTTAGCGGAGCTTTTTTGTTTTTTAAAAAGTTGCTCATTAAATAAGGAATGTTTTCCGAACCCCAGGCCCAACGCCGCTGTTGTTTGTAAAGATTCTTAAACGCTTCCCAAAAATTCTCGCCGCTTACCGCATCCATATAAACCGGATAATAAAGCGGCACCACCCGCCAATCGCCGTTATAATGATTCAGCAACTGGTAAAAAATCCGCGAATCTTCGGAAACAATGTCGGTTTGCCAAAAACCGACTTCAACCAAAGCTTTTAAAGGCGCGCTGTGTGATGAAAAAGTGACCAACTGTTCCGGCCGCGACTGCTGCATCAACTGCCAAAAAGTTGAGGTAAAAGCCGTGAGCCGGGCAAAAGCCGGAACTTGATGGATGTTGTTGGTGAAAATCGGAATCGGCTGATAACTGGAGTTTTGGGGTTTTTCCGCTGTTAAAAATTTATAAGTCAAAAGGCCGAAATAATCAGGCCCGGGTCTGGTATCAATGTCAAAAACCGAGGCAATGATGTTCTCGTAAGGGATTTTTAAGGGATTTATGACTTTTTTCAAAGCTTCCCGGGCGGCCCAAGTTTCATTGGAACCTTTACCCGGTATTTCGTTTGGTAAATCGGCTGGATGAATCGTAACTAAAAAGTTCTTAAAAGTCTTGCCAAACTCAGCCTCAAGGAGCTTTGCTTTCTTAAGACCTTCTTCGCCGCTTCTTTCTTCAACCGCCAGAACGACAAATAATTTTTCTTTCGGAAAATTAGTGGAGGCGAGGCCGTTAAAACTCTGGCGAATTAACTCATAAGATTCTTTGTAAGTCGGCAGAATAACAAGATGATGAACGTTCTCCCACTCTTTGCCTAAATCTTTTAATTTCTCCAGCCAATTGATTTTTAAATTTTTTTTGAGAAGCGAATAGGAAAATCTCAAATGAAAAAACAAATAAATCGTTTTGAGGAGCCAATAAAGGTCAAAAAGAACGATAAAAACAGCAACGATCGCCGGCAGCTGCCATGATAAAAAAGCGAGCCCGAATATGGTAAACCAAGCAAGGGCGCCCGGCAAAATTTCATAAAATCTCAACATGTCTAACAGCTGGCTGCTCTAGTAGAATAATATTCCCAAAAACTCATCCAAGCTCAAAGCGCCGCCGCCGACAGTAAGAAGAAGAACGGAAGCAGCCAAAATCAGAAGGTCAAATTCAAAACTCATAAATGACTTTTGCGGCAACTTTAATTTCAAAATAATCACGATAAACTGGACGGCAACGAGAAGCGAAACAATCTGGGTGAAAAAACCTGCGATAAGCGCCAATCCTCCGACAAATTCAACCAATGCCACGACTGTTGCCCAAAAAACGCCGGGTTTAAAACCCATGCCTTCAAAAGCCTGGCTGGTGCCGCGGAGATTCTTTATTTTGGGCCAGCCATGGGCTAACATCAGAACCCCAAGAACAATCCTCAAAACCAGAATCCCCCAATCGCTGAATATTAATAAAGGCTGTATCATAATCTTTTAAATAAACAAACGACCTTTTAAAACCCGAACCATTCGGAAAAAATTTCAATGAGTAACGGATTATATTCTTTTTCCGGCAATCTCGCGCTCAAAACCATTTTGGCTTCTTTAAGTAATTTTGAATCAATCGGAACCTTCACGTAAGGGTTAACCGTAACTTTTCTTTTGAAAACGAGCTGGTCCAGACGGCCCGGGCGATTAACCACGGAGAAGCTTTCAATGTCTTCGTATTTATAAAAAATCTTTCTGCCGATTCCGACGCCATCGCCGGAAATTCTAAACTCAAAAATCTGCGGGCGTTGTCTCCCAAAATACAGAAGCATTGCCTCGGCAAAAACAATAAAAACCGCGAAAAAGAAATTTTTCTGCCAAATGGCAATTAAAACTAAAGCGGCCGCAATTATCGCCGTAACCCAGTACCAGGAAACTCCTTTTTCTACAAAATGGTATTCAGCCGCTTTCCAGATTATTTCTTTTTTATTTTCTTGAACTACTTTTTCTTTTTGCTCCTTAGGCATAACAAGATAATAGTATAAGGCCTTCAAAGTTGCAAAATAGCTTCAAAATTGTCATTTTTTGCCGCCTTGTTCTTTGTTGTAGAACTGCATTTAAGACAACGGTGAATAATTACATACTCCTTGCCTTTTATTTCAAAGCCGACCGGCTTCATCATGCCCTCACAAATTGCTTCGCGGTCGCCGGGATTAACATCAACGTGCCGGCTCCAAAGACAATGAGGGCAATGATTGGTATAACCGCCTCCTTTAATTCTTGAGCCGCAGTTTTTACAAACGAAATCTTCTTTAACGTACTGAAATTGTTTGTTCATTTTTACTGCGCTGGATTCCGCGGCCCCACCGGGAATCGAACCCGGATTTCTACCTTGAAAGAGTAGCGTCCTAGCCGCTAGACGATGGGGCCGTCTGCGGAGGCGAGAGGATTCGAACCTCTGCGGCGCTTTTTACACGCCCGCGGTTTAGCAAACCGCTGCTTTAAACCACTCAGCCACGCCTCCTTAACGCCTTGTTTTTATAGCATTTATCTGCTAATTTTACAATCACAATGACTAAAACGCCAGCAAAAACCGAAAACCTGAAACCCCGGCCGCCGATCGTCGTGGTTATGGGTCATGTTGACCACGGCAAAACCACTCTTTTAGATTATATCCGCAAAACCAATGTTGCTGCAAAAGAAGCCGGCGGCATAACCCAATCAATCGGCGCTTACGAAATTGTTCATGGCGGCAAGAAAATTACTTTTATTGATACGCCGGGCCATGAAGCTTTTTCAAAAATGCGCGCTCACGGCGCCCGAATCGCCGATTTGGCCATCTTGGTGGTGGCGGCTGACGACGGCGTAAAACCCCAGACCAAAGATGCGCTTCTGCACATCCAAAACGAAAAAATCCCATTTGTCGTGGCAATAAATAAAATTGACAAACCCAATGCCGACGTTGAAAAAACCAAACAAGAACTGACTCAAAACAGCGTTTTTCTCGAGGGCTACGGCGGTAATATTTCCTGGCAAGCCATTTCGGCTAAAACCGGCGAAGGCGTAAATGAACTTCTTGACCTTATTCTTTTGGCCGCTGAAATGGAGAGTTTGACTTATGACCCGCAGGCACGGACCAAGGGCATTGTTGTTTCCGGCCGCCTTGATCCGAAACGGGGACTGGTGGCCGGCATTATCGTTGAAAACGGCACCCTTAAACTCGGCGAGCTTATTGCCACTCAAACTGCCAGCGGAAAAATCAAAATGTTGCAAAACTTCCTAGGCGAGCCGGTGAAAATGCTCGAACCCAGCGCACCGGCTCTTATTTGGGGTTTTGAAACCTTGCCTGAAGTCGGCGAAGAATTTTTTAGCGGCGATGTTAAATTGGAAATGGTCTTTCCGGAAAAAACGAAAATATCGGAGATAAAAAATGCTCCAGCCGAAGATAAAGGCGGGGTCGTTTTAAATACTATTTTGAAATCAGACGAAGCCGGCTCGCTTGAAGTCCTGAAAGAGCTGGTCCAAAAAATGCAATTGCCTGTTCCTGTGAATATTACGGCTGCTTCAATCGGCAGTATTTACGAAAACGACGTGAAGCTTGCCGGTTCCAATGATTCCATTATCGTCGGCTTTAGAGTGACGGTTGATTCAGCCGCCCGGAATTTAGCCAAAGCCCAAAAAATTACCATAATAACTTCGGCCGTTATTTATGAACTTGAAAAAGAATTGAAGGATTATATAAGCAAAGCTTCGCTCAAAGAAATGAGAGTAGTTGAAATTCTCGCGGTTTTTGGAAAACCAAAAGGCAGGGAAAGAATTGTCGGCGGCAGAATTTTAACGGGGCCGATTAAAAATCAGGAAAAATTTGAAATCTGGCAGGACAAAAAATTGGTCGGCGCGGGCAAAGTCCTGAATCTTCAATCCCAAAAAAAAGACATTATGGAAGCCGCGGTTGGCGACGAAGTGGGACTTTTGGTTGAGAGCGAGGAACCAATCAAGATTGGTCATAAACTTATTTTTCCTGATGCCGTATGAGGCCTTATCGCAACCTTAAAATCGCCAGCGTTATTGAACATGAACTCGGCAATTTACTTGTCCGGGAATTTGATTTTGAAAACGCAATCGTAACCATTGTAGGAGTTGAAGTTTCGCCTGATTTGATGCAAGCTAAAATTAAGCTCGGCATTATCCCGTTCGAAAAATCCCCGGAAATATTTAAATTAATTGAGGAGAAACGGCGAGAACTCCAGCACAAACTTCTGAAAAAAATGAACATCAGACCAATGCCGAGACTGAAATTTGTAATTGATAAATAATCGGCCTAGTAGCCAAGTAGTAAGGCAAGAGTCTGTCCCGACGCTTCCAAAATTTTAGCAAACAGCTAAAATTTTGAGGAAGGTCGAGGATCCTCGATTTCTGTAAAATTTTTACGGCCACGTAGCCAAGTGGTAAGGCAAAGGTCTGCAAAACCTTTATACGAGGGTTCGATTCCCTCCGTGGCCTCAAAAATTTTGCAGAAATCGGGACAAAACCGATATACGTGGGTGCAATTCCCGCCCAGGCCTCACGCTAGTGGCTAGTTGCTGGTTTATCGCCCGGGTGCTGAAACTGGTATACAGGAGGGACTTAAAATCCCTTGTCCATAAGGACGTGTGGGTTCGACCCCCACCCCGGGCACAACGCTAAGCGTTGTTATCGGGACGCTCAGCGTCCCACAAAACACAAAAACTCTCGTTAACGAGAGTTTTTGTGTTTGAAGTTGAGAAAAACCGCATTTCTAACTAAAATCAATGTATATGCCGTCCAAATACGACTTCCAAAAAATCGAAAAAAAGTGGCAAAAAATCTGGGAAAAAGAAAAGATTTACGAACCGGATCTAAAAAATGCCAAAAAACCGTTCTATAACCTGATGATGTTTCCGTATCCTTCGGCCGAAGGACTCCATGTTGGTAATATGTATGCTTTTACCGGCGCTGACATTTACGGCCGTTTCAAAAGAATGCAAGGTTATGACGTCTTTGAACCAATTGGCTTGGACGGTTTTGGCATTCATTCGGAAAACTATGCGATTAAAATCGGTACTCACCCGATGAAACAAATCAAGATTTCTGAAAAAAGATTTTATAAACAACTTCAAATCATTGGCAATGGCTTTGCTTGGGATGAAAAGCTGGAAACTTATGACCCGGAATATTACAAATGGACCCAGTGGATTTTTGTCCAAATGTGGAAAAAGGGTTTGGCTTACCGCAAAAGGCAGGCCGTAAACTGGTGCTCGAGCTGCAAAACAGTGCTCGCCGACGAACAAGTGATTGCCGGTCAGTGCGAAAGATGCAAAACCGTGGTTATTAAAAAAGAACTGGAGCAATGGTTTTTCAGAATCACAAAATACGCTGAGAAACTCCTTCAAAATCTGGATAAAATTGACTGGTCAGAAAAAGTGAAAATCGCTCAGCGAAACTGGATCGGCCGAAGCGAAGGAGCGGAAATAGAATTCAAAATTCCAAATTCCAAATTCCAAATTGAAGTTTTTACGACTCGGCCGGATACTCTTTTTGGCGCGACTTATATGGTATTGGCGCCGGAGCATCCGCTTATTCAAAATTTAGAATCTAGAATTAAGAACCTGGAAGAAGTAAAAAATTACATTAAAAAGGCGGGGGTAAAATCTGAAGAAGAAAGAATTGCCGAAGGCAGAGGAAAAACAGGCATTGAGCTCAAAGGCGTAAAAGCAATAAATCCGGCGAATAATGAGGAAATTCCGATTTTTGTGGCTGACTATGTGCTGGCCTCATACGGCACCGGGGCGATTATGGCTGTGCCAGCGCATGATGAACGAGACTGGGCATTTGCAAAAAAATATGACCTGCCCATAAAAATGGTGATTTGTCCGAATTATCCCGCAAAAACCTACCCTATCTTAGAATCGGCTTATGAAGACGAAGGATATCTGGTTGGTTCTGGGAAATTCGACGGACTAAAATCAGAAAAAGCCAAATGGGCTATTACGGATTTTGTCGGCGGCAAACGCCAAGTCCAATACCGCCTCCGCGACTGGCTTATTTCCCGCCAACGCTACTGGGGGCCGCCGATTCCAATGATTTTTTGCGAGAAATGCGGCTGGCAATCAGTGCCGGAAAAAGATTTGCCGGTAAAGCTGCCCTTTGCTAAAGAATTCCGCCCCAAAGGCAAGGATAAATCCCCTCTTGCTTCAGTAAAGTCTTTTTATGAAACGGAATGCCCGAAATGCGGCGGCAAAGCTCGGCGCGAAACTGATGTTTCCGACACATTTTTTGACTCGGCGTGGTATTACCTGCGCTACCCGAGCGTTAAAGAAAAAAATCGGCCGTGGAATCCTGCTATTGCCGAAAAATGGCTTCCGGTAAATATGTACATCGGCGGCGCCGAGCATTCCGTGCTCCATCTGCTTTATGTCCGCTTTCTCGCCATGGCCCTTAAAGACATGGGCTACCTCCATTTTGAAGAACCCTTTCCTAAATTCCGCGCTCACGGTCTTTTAATCAGCGAAGGCGCTAAAATGTCAAAATCGCGCGGCAACGTGGTAGTTCCGGACGATTATATCAAAAAATTCGGCGCTGATGCACTTCGGATGTATTTGATGTTTCTTGCGCCGTTTGAACAAGGCGGCGATTTCCGCGATGCCGGCATCTTGGGTATTGCCCGATTTTTGGAAAGAGTGTGGAAAAACTCCCATCCCTATAATCAGAGACCGCAAAACAACAACAAACAAAACAAAGATAAAAACTTAGAAAGATTACTGCATCAAACCATTAAAAAAGTAACTGAGGACATTGAAAATCTGCATTACAACACTGCCATCAGCGCTTTAATGATTTTACTCAATAATTTTGAAAAAGATTCATCGATGATTTTCAAAAATGACTTTACGATTTTTCTCAAACTCTTGGCTCCTTTTGCCCCTTACATTACTGAAGAACTCTGGTCCCGATTTTTTGTTTACAAAAAATCGAGGATCCGCGATTCGCAAAGCGAATCGGGACATCGTTATAATTCCATCCATAAAGAGGGGTGGCCCCAATACAACCCAGAGCTTATAAAAAGCGAAACTTTTGAATTGGTTATCCAAATAAACGGCAAATATAAAGGGGTTGTTACGGCTGAACAAAATATAAATCAGGCCCAAGCTGAAAAGCTTTGCTTTGAAAACGAACGCATAAAAACTTTGCTTCAAGACAAACGAATCAAAAAAACTATTTTCGTAGCAAATCGCTTGATTAATTTCGTGGTTTAACTTATAGATTATAAAAAGCCCTCGTCGTTCAACGGATAGGACGCGAGATTGCGGATCTCGTAATAGGGGTTCGATTCCTCTCGAGGGTACCAAAAATGGTGAATTTACTTGCCATTGAATTTTTCTGCTGATTGATTAAATTAAAATAGCGGAAATGAATACTCTAAAAGTTGTGCTTGTACTCATAATTATTCTCTTGGTTGTTTTGATTGTTCTTTTCCTTATTAACGGCTTGGCGAAGAATCAATTGAAAGAAAACGGACTGAATCAAAATCAAGAGACGAATCAGCCGTTATTTAAAGGCCCGGTTGGGGCGCCTTACGTAAAAGGACCGACTGGTCCCCCGCCAGCACATTAAACAATTAATAACAAACTCGTCTCCGCGAGTTCAGCGGCTTTAGCCGCCGAAGCTCGCTTCGACGAGCGAAGGCGGCCATGGTTTAGTGGCAGAACACGTCCTTGCCAAGGATGAGACGCGAGTTCGATTCTCGCTGGCCGCACCAAAAACAAAAACGCCCTCACGGGCGTTTTTGAGTTGGCGGTAGGGGTGAGATTCGAACTCACGATACCCTTTCGGATATAGCAGTTTTCAAAACTGCCGCCTTAAACCGCTCGGCCACCCTACCGTCAAATGTATTTTCTTTGTTTTTTGTTTTTTTGTCAAAAAATATGGCAAAAATGCTCCATAAACGAAAATGCTCCCATGTCTTAGTTGAAAAAAGAAAGCATGGGAGCAAAAAATATGGGTACTTTGTGTACCCGAAAATTGGGTCACAGACCCTAACAGATAAACTTTTTCACCTGACAACGATCTGACTTTATAATAGCATATTGAATTTTGCCGAAAACCGCATCGTTGTGGATAACTTTTTAGAGAATTTTGTGGACCCGGGGGGAGTTGAACCCCCGACTCATCCATGCCATGGATGCGTGTTACCGCTATACTACGGGCCCGTGGGCGCAGGAGGGATCGGACCTCCGGCCTTTACGATGTCAACGTAACGCTCTACCACTGAGCTATGCGCCCATTTTTCTTTTTTTGTTTTCCAATTCAAGATACCAAATCTTTACTCAAATGACAAATTATTCTATAAATAATGGAATGCAACCCCTCGTAGCTCAATGGATAGAGCAATTCCGTCCTAAGGAAGAGATGAGGGTCCGATTCCTTCCGAGGGGACAAAAGGACCATTAAGGAAGCGTGCCAGAGTGGTTGAATGGGCCGCACTCGAAATGCGGTAAGCCGGAAACGGCTTCGGAGGTTCGAATCCTCCCGCTTCCGCAAAAATTTCATCATTTCAAACCGAAATGGTGAAATTTTTTTTGAATCTGATGAAAAATAAAAGTTATCCACAAATTTTTTCAGTTCCGTTGTGCTATAATAAGATGGAAGCAAAAAAGTTTTGCACTTTTGCGCAAAAGGCAGCTTGGTCGACTGCCCAAGTATAGTGGGGGCACTACTGCCTCACACAAACACTCATGGCAAAGAAGAAGAAAGTCGCTAAGAAAAAGAGACGCAGATAATCCTGCGACGAATGCGCACTTAAAACAAATCTCCCTTACCGGGAGATTTTGTTTAGATTGCCGTTTTCCGCAACCTGCTCTTTCTGAACCAAAATAAAATAAACGCAGCCGTAAGCGCCGAATAATTCAAAATAATGAACCAGGTCGTCCCCCACGAAAAGCCGCCAAGCCTCATATTTGAAATTGGCCACAAAAATGGCGTGGGATAAAAATCCAATGAATGGGTGGGGATATCAATCAAAATGTGAAACAGCCAGCCCAACATTTCCCAAGCCGGCCGCCGGAGCAGTAAATAAACCAACCCAAAAACAACAAAAAAAATAACTAAACTGTGGCTCAAGTCATAAAGATTCCCCCAAAGATTAAAAATGCTTTTCGCGCCGTCCGGAAAATGTTCGGTGACCATTCGGGAGCGGGAAAAATCAGAAAATTTTATTTTGCCCAAAAAAACGCTTAATCCCAGCCAGACAAAAGGGACGGCACCGGCGAAAATATCCGGAAAAGCGCCCCAAAAACCCGCGAACCAAACATTCAATCGCAGTTGATTTCCTTTCTTTTCTAATTTATTATTTATTGCCTTAGCGGCTACGCCGGCCCAAAGACCATGGGAGAAAATATCCATAAGTTTTAAAAGAATAACAGGTTCCATAAAAATTTCCAAAGGTCGGAAACGCATATGCAAACATGAAACAAAGCACGGGAATTATAATCGGTATCGTCATCTTGGCGGCAATCATTATCTTGGTATCAGTATTTACCGGTAGTCCTAAAAATCAAAACGCGCCGGTAAACCAACCGCCTGCTGACAGCGGTCCGACTCAAGCAACAACGCCTGCCGCACCCCAAAACCAAACCGAACAAACAATCATCACTTATACTGACGACGGCTTTTCGCCTCTTAGTTTAACGGTCGCAAACGGAACCACGGTCACTTTCAAAAACCAAAGTTCAAATCCAATGTGGCCGGCTTCTGCCCTCCATCCCACTCACGGCGTTTATCCCACAACTGGCGGCTGTATCGGCAGCACTTTTGATGCTTGCCGGGGCATAACGCCAGGCGAATCCTGGTCTTTTAAGTTTGATATTGCCGGCACCTGGGAATATCATAACCATTTGAATGCGAGTAAAACCGGCACCATCATCGTCGCACCGCTTCAATAACCAACGGGTGAAAACGACTGTAAAAAGATGCCCCGCGAAGCAATTGCGCGCCGCGGGGCATTTGTTTATAGTGAGAAAAATGAAATTTTCAGTGATTATTCCGGCTTACAACGAGGCGCAATATATTGAGCTGGCGATTAAGGCACTCCAGAAACAAATCGTGCCGCGAAAAGATTTTGAGATTATTGTGGTGGACAATAATTCAGAAGATAATACCGCGGAAATTGCAAAAAAAGCCGGCGCCGACAAGGTGGTAAAAGAAACAAAACAAGGAACTAATATGGCGCGGCAGCGCGGCGCAGACGAAAGCAAGGGTGAAATAATTGCTTTTCTTGACGCCGATTCCGAGCCGCCGCCGGACTGGCTTGAAAAAATCAAAAAAAATCTTGACCGCAGCGGCGTAGCGGCTGTTTCCGGCCCTTATGATTACGGATTCAAAGGGATTAAAAAATTAGCCAATAAAATTTACACAAATCTCCTTATACCGCTCACGCCGAAAATCCTCCATTTAATTTTCCGGAAAAAAGCCGGCGTTATACTCGGCGGCAATTTCGCAATCCGGCGACCGGCTCTTCTGAAAATCGGCGGACTACCGCCATTGGAATTTTTCGGCGACGAGGCAGCCATTGCCATGCTGGTAAGCCGTAACGTCGGCGAAGTTTTTTTTGACTCGAAATTAACCATTAAAAGTTCGCCACGCCGGTTCCAAAAATACGGACTTCTATCAACCGTCTCAAAATACGTTTATCATTACCTAAAAATTTACTTCAGCCGCACATTTGATAGAATTAAGGAATAATGAAACGCGAAAAATCAAAAATCATTAAGACCGTAAAAGTAGTGATGCCAGCCGTGGTTTCCGTAGTCATTTCCAAAAGCTTGAAAGAACTGGAAAAAGAACTGCCTGAATTCCGGCCGACAAAAAACTCCAAGCATCCTCACTTGCGTATCCCGCCTGATAAAGTTGATGCCCACGGCATGGTTCAGATCGGCGGCGGTTCTGGTTTTATTGTTGACGACGGCGGCATTATTCTTACCAATAAACACGTTATTGCCGAACCTAATGGCGACTATGACATTATCACCAGTTGGAACGAACGATTTGACGCTCAGATTTTGGCTCGCGACCCGATAAACGACGTAGCCATTCTGAAAATTAACCCGAACAAAAAACTGCCGATTCTGGAACTGGGCGATTCTGACCATCTGGAACTTGGCCAAACCGTACTGGCTTTCGGCAATGCTTTGGGCATTTTCCAGAATACGGTTTCGGCTGGAATTATTTCAGGATTATCCCGCTCGGTTTCAGCACAAGCCGACACTGATTCGCCGCCCCAAGATATGCGGGGACTAATTCAAACCGACGCCGCCATTAACCCGGGCAATTCCGGCGGCCCGCTTACCAATATTTTCGGCAAAGTTATCGGCATCAACGCCGCCGTGGTGGCCGGCGCTCAAAACATTAATTTTGCGATTCCCATAAAAGCGGCTCTCCGCGACCTTCAGGATTTGAAAAAATACGGCCGAATCAAAAGACCCTTGCTTGGCTTGCGCTATTTAACAATTAACGCCGACCTCAAAGAAAAAATGCGTTTGCCGGCTGATTACGGCGCTCTGGTTACCAAAGAACATCCCATTGACCACGCCGTGATTCCCGGCAGTCCCTCGGCCAAAGCCGGCATTTTGGAAAAAGACATTATTTTGGAATGGGGCGGCCAAAAAATAACTTCTGAAAAAAGCATCCAGGATTATCTGGAAAACTGCGAGGTCGGCGAAAAAGTGAAACTTAAAATTCTCCGCAAAGGAGAAGAAATTGAAACCGAGGTGATTCTGGCGGAAAGAAAATAAACTTAATAAGTGTATTCGTCAACTAAAAGCCCTTTTGAGTCGAAAAGGAGAAGCCGGTCGTGGGCCGAGTCAAAAGGAAGGGCTTTGCCTAACCAGACTCGCCACTCGTGCGAAAAAAAATCTGAATCAGAGTGATATTTACCGTAGCAACTGCCGTAGTTAATGTTGTTCAGAAAATCGATGCACCCGTAATAATCTGAGCCGTTAAAAGCGTTTACTTCCTCAGGAGTCGGCTGCTCGCAACTCCAAAGCGACAAAATAAAAGACTGACACCTTCCGGGAAAACTGCTGATGTCGCTGCGATTTACACTCGGGCAATTCGTCGGCAGTTTGGGATTGAATTCATAAGCGTTGTTCAAATAACCAATGCATTTATTAAGCCGGAAATCAAAACCAAACTTACTTTCGGTGCTGTAAAAATAAACATAATCGCTGGAATTCAAATAAATATCGCTTTTGGCCAAGAAACGGTAAGGATTATAATCGCTTACTCCTTGCGGGACAAAAATATCTCCTCCTTTGTTCGCCCTTATTATCCAATTGGTGATGTTAATGGGCTGACTCAAAGAATACTCTCCTTGAAGAGAAAACTGGCTCATTGAATTCCAATAATAAGCGGGGCTTACGGAACGAATGCGAACTTTCCCGTAATAAGGCGAGATTTGAGCCAAGGTAAATCCTTTGGGCGGCGTTATGGCGGGCGTAAGCTCAGCCGGCGCAGTTTTTGACGGAATATAAACCTGGGCTGCCGGTTTCTGGGAAATAGTGGTTGTGCCGGGAGCAAGATTCGACCAGGAAAAAAATTTAATGAACCTCGTATCGCTTACTATCCGGGAAATGGCGTAATAAGCGATTAAAACAACAATTATTAAAATAATGATAACTCCAATAGCCTTGCCCATTGCTTTTAATCTAACAAATTTGCCGGAAAATAAAAAGACCGGGACAAACCCGCATGCGAAATTTGGAGAAAGAAGTTAAAATATAGTCTTATGATTAGAATCTTAAGCGTTGAAACTTCGTGCGATGAAACGGCGCTCGCCTTAATTGAGGCGAACGGTGGCTTAAACTCGCCAAGATTCAAGGTTTTAAAAAATATCGTCTCATCGCAAATAAAAATCCATGCGCCTTTCGGCGGCGTAGTGCCGAACTTAGCCAAAAGAGAACATCTGAAAAATCTGCCGATTATTTTCAATAAAATCCTGAAGTTTAAAACCCTAACGCCCGATGCCCTCGCTGTCACTGTGGGACCCGGCCTTGAACCTTGTCTTTGGACCGGCGTCGGCTTTGCCAAAGAAATAAAGAAAAAATATTTCCCGAAAGCAAAACTCATCGGCGTCAATCATCTTGAAGGTCATCTTTATAGCTTTCTACTGACTACTAACTACAAACTACTAACTACTAAACTATTTCCTGCCGTGGCCCTTATAGTATCGGGAGGGCACACGATTTTGCTTTTGATGAAATCTCTCACGGAATGGAAAAAGCTCGGCGAAACGCGGGACGACGCAGTTGGTGAGGCGTTTGATAAAGTGGCGCGAATGCTTGAACTTCCTTTCCCCGGCGGTCCGGAAATTGAAAAACTGGCCAAATCCGGCAACCCGCAGGCAATTAAATTCCCCCGGCCTATGATTAACTCAAAAGATTACGATTTCAGTTTTTCCGGGTTGAAGACTTCAGTACTTTATTTTCTAAGAGATTCTTACGAAAATACGAAAACATACCAAAGTACGAAAACCACGACCAAAAACTTTCGTAATTTCGTAAGTGTGGCTGATATTGCTGCGAGCTTTGAACAAGCCGCCGTAGACACGCTGGTGACAAAAACCATGCGGGCGGCAAAAGAATGCAAAGCAAAATCAGTGATGCTCTCCGGCGGCGTCGCCGCAAACCAACACCTCCGGAAAACACTGGAAACGGAAAGCAAAAAGCGCGGGCTTCAATTTTTCGTGGCGCCAATCCAGTTCAACACCGATAATGCGGTAATGATCGGCATTGCCGGCTACATCCAGTTCCTACGGAAGAAAAACAGGAAAATTACCGCGCAAGCGAACCTGAATCTCTAATCTATCATCCGAAATAAAACCTGTTCAGTACCTCCTCCCGCAACTGGTAGGTATTCGCGTGGGATAAGACGCCGAGATAAGATTGGAGTGATTGTTCTCCCACTCCCTCCCATATCTTTCTCAAGATGCGGTGTTTTGTTTTTGTCCGAAGCAAGCGATATTTGGAGAAAATTACGTAACCGAGAAAATCTACCCCTTGACATATTGGACGGAGTGTGATTTTATTGGGATGCGGATTGAGTGCAAGTTTATTTTCAAGAAATTTGGATATAGGCGGAAGAAGTTTTTCCAAATACTCGCGGTCATCCGAGACAACGGCGAAATCGTCAGTGTAGCGAACATAGTACTTTACCCGTAATACATGTTTCACAAACTGATCAAGCTCGTTCATATAGACGTTCGCGAAGAGTTGCGAGGTCAAATTCCCTATGGGAATACCTATCGATTTCCTCTGTTCTCCATATTTCACCATCGCACTCTCGTAACTCCCGACAATAACCCCCAGAAGCCAGATCGCATCGTCGTCCTTGATTCTCTTCCCCAAAATGGAGAGCAGAATCTCGTGATTGACGCTCGCAAAAAACTTTTGGATGTCGCATTTCAATACGAAGCAAGAATGCGTGCCGTTCTCGCTTACTTTTCTCGTCAGTTTCTCCAAAACCTCCACGCCCTTGTGGGTGCCGTATCCGACTCGGCACGAAAACGAGGTTGGAATAAAAGTCGGCTCGAAAATTGGATTCACGACCGAAAAAACCGCGTGGTGCAAAATCCGGTCTCGCACCGTGGCCTTGTGGATATGCCGCTGTTTTGGGTCGCGGATATAAAAACCTGTATAGGGACTATGCTTATAGGTTCTAATTTTCAAATCTCTATGCAATTGAAAAATGTTCTGTTCCAAATTCCATTCAAACCGGAGAACATCCGGCTTGTTCCGTTTATCGCTTCTGAACGTGTCCCAAGCCGAAAAAAGATTTTCCGGCGAGATGATCCTCTTAAAAATGTTTTTATGGATTTTCATATTTTAACGACATAAAAATTATGGATGATTTTGATATACCGATATTTAAAAAAACCTATGACCTCTATAAGACCTTTTACGGTTACCGTACCATCATCCCCAAACAAGACCGATATACCGTCTGGCAACGATCCGAGGATACGCTGTTAAATCTCCTTCAAGATATATTATTGGCGAGCCGGATGTATAAATCCGAGAAAATTCCGGCACTTAAGAAGGCAAGCGCAAATCTGAATCTTCTGCGCGTCTTTCTTCGGCTCATGAAAGAGGTGAAAACCATAGATAATAAAAAGTACGTAGTTCTAGAATCTTCCACCGATGAGATTGGCAGGATGCTCGGCGGGTGGATAAAATCAGTGAAAGAACGATAGGAATAATGCCCGCCAATCTGGCGGGCATTTCCATTCATTGAGGAGTGACTTCGAGACGAACCCGGAAGCCGAGCTGTAGTTGTCGTTGGCATTGTCAACCCAGTTCGTGTCGAACTTGACCTTACCGTCGTTGAAGTTGAAGTTCGGAGCCTTCGAGAAATCGCCATCGGCCTCAGGAATCATTGCCCTCGTCCATCTACGCCACTGGAAATCGAGGTTTACCACCTTGCGGCTTATATCCTCTCAATCCTGTATTTTATCCGGCAGCATCCCTATTGGGAACCTGCTCCAGACAAGAGCAAGCAGTAATCTCCTCAATACAACACGCTTCCCTTAACCGTGGTCAAGAGAATTCTGGTTGTTTTTCTCTTCTTTGAAGAGAGAGTTCGGTGACGGCAATCCGTGAACGGCCGTTCATGAACCTAATCTCATAAGTGAGTATAAACGTGCCCTTATCGAAAGTGAAGGGTTATGGAAAATAAAAGAGGGGTTACCCATGTGGATAACCCCTCAAAAATTGCCGCGAGACTCAAGGACCAAACAACGAAACGTCAAAAGGTCCGAGGATTCAAGTGGGCAAGACTCAAATCTTACTGCGAGACGAACCCGGAAGCCGAGCTGCAGCGGCCGACGGCACTGCCAACCCAGTCCGCGCCGAACTCGACCTCACCGCCGCGGAAGCCGAAGCACGGAGCCCGCGAGAAATCGCCATCGGCCTCAGGAGAGAATTCATCTCCAGCACAATCGATCCAAAGATCGTCGTAGTTCTGGAGACGCTCCGGATGAGTAAGGAGCATGATTCCGATTGCAAAAGCGCCGAGACCGAATTGATTGGCGTTCATGACTTCGCGTGCCCGACGGACCGAACGGCCCCGATGAAGAATGCCGAATTGAGCCGGAACGACGAGGATGTCGTGGTCTCTCTGCTCTTCGCCGAGCTTCTGGAACATCTTGGCTGATTTCTCCGACTGGCGAAGATTCTTCGGACCAAGCTGGCCTTCACGATAGTTGTAGAACTTGCCGTCGCGGGTCTTCTTGATCAGGTCGAGAACTTTCTGGACCGCTTCGCCGTAGGTCGGGGCAGTACTCTGCCACTTCGGGATGGCGAACCATCCTTCAGCGCCTTCCGGAACGGGTTGGCTGACGAGCTTTTCGTCGGCGAATCCGATGCCGGGGAAGAGCTGACGCAGGATGTTGGTCTGCTCGGTGATACCCTTCGGTTTGTAGCCGGAGAGGTATCCATAGCTCGACTTCACTTCCTCGTCGGCAAACTGATTGCTTACCGAGAGTTCGCGCGTCTTCGACACAATGACTTCCGCAATGGTCGAATTGAATTCGTCGCCATTTTCGAGAAGCCGTTGGAATCCCGTTTTATCGAGACTGACTTTTTCAAGCGCAAGCTCGACACCGCGATTGGTCGCGTCTTCAACGAACCGTTTGTACTGCTTTTTCTGACCGTCCGTGATCAGATTGGATGTGATCGATGTCTTTTTCATCGTCATCACCCTTTCAATCTTAGTGAATGTTTAGTTGTTTAGGTGCGTTCCTGAATTTCCACTTTAATTATAGCACGATAAGGTTAAATTTGTCAATCCGTGGAAAACCTCTATTTTTAGGCGGTTTTCTTAGTTATAATCTGGATATCCGTATGCTAGACAAAACTTACGACCCAAAGCCAACTGAGGGAAAAATCTATAAACTCTGGGAAAAATCCGGTTATTTTAATCCGGATAAACTGCCAGGCAAACGGAGGAAAAACTACATTGTTTACATGCCCTTGCCCAACGTGACCGGCACTCTTCATATGGGGCACGTTCTTGATAATACTCTGCCGGATATTCTTATTCGCTACCGCAGAATGAAAGGGTTTCGGACGCTTTGGCTGCCTGGCACTGACCATGCCGGCATTGCCACCCAGTACGTTGTGGAAAAAGAACTGAAAAAACAAGGAACCAGCCGTTTTGAACTCGGCCGGGAAAAATTCATTGAAAGGGTCTGGCAATGGAAAAATAAATACGGCGGCATTATTTTGGACCAGCTTAAAAAAATCGGCATTTCGGCTGATTGGTCGCGGACCAGATTCACCATGGACCCGACCTACAGCAAAGACGTTATTCGCGCTTTTGTTCATTACTACAATAAGGGATTTCTTTACCGCGGCTTTCGCACCATAAATTGGTGCCCGCGCTGCGGCACGAGTTTGTCTGAACTGGAACTTGAATATAAAGACGAGGAAACAAAACTTTGGTACATCAAATACGGCGAAGGAATGACGGTGGCGACAACGCGACCCGAAACAATGCTTGGCGATACGGCCGTGGCAGTTAACCCCGGTGACAGACGCTACAAAAATCTTATTGGCAAAAAAATAATTTTGCCGATAATGAACCGGGAAATTCCGATTATTGCCGATAAAATTATTGACCCCAAATTCGGCACGGGCATGGTTAAAGTCACACCGGCTCATGATGTCTCTGATTTTGAGATTGCGGAAAGGCACAAACTCGCTGCGATTCAAGTGATTGACGAACGCGGCCGAATGACAAATGAAGCCGGAAAATTCGCGGGCCTTAAAACCGGCGAAGCCCGGGAACAAATTATTAAAGAGCTGGAATCTAAAAACCTCATCGTGAAAATTGAACCTTACGAACACCGGGTTTCTATTTGCTACCGCTGCGGCGCAACAATTGAACCAATCCCTTCGGCCCAATGGTTTTTAAAAATGAAAAGTTTTGCCCAAAATGCACTAGATGCAGTCAAAAACAAAAAAGTTCGCATCGTCCCCAAGCGCTTTGAAAAAACTTATTTTGAGTGGCTCAAAAATATCCGCGATTGGACGGTTTCCCGCCAAATTTGGTGGGGGCATCAAATTCCGGTCTGGTTTTGTGAAAAAAATCCTGACCAATTTACGATTTCAATTGAAAAACCCAAAAAATGCGGGATTTGCGGCAACTGCGAAACAAAACAATCCGAGGATGTTTTAGACACCTGGTTTTCTTCTGCTCTCTGGCCTTTTGCCGGCCTCAGCGAAGCTGACCAAAAAAAATATTACCCGGGAGATTTGGTTTCCAATGCCCGTGAAATTCTTAACCTTTGGGATGCCCGCATGATTTTTTCCGGCCTTGAATTCAAGAACGCTGTTCCGTTCAAAGACGTTCTTATCCACGGCACGATTCTGACTAAAGATGGCAAACGAATGTCCAAAAGCTTGGGCACTGGCATTGATCCATTGGATTTCATTGAAAAGTACGGGGCTGACACAACGCGCTTTGCCGTGGTTTGGCAAGCAACCGGTCAGGATATTAAATGGGACGAAGCGGCTGCAGTTGGCGGCAAAAAATTCTGCAATAAGATTTGGAATGCGTCCCGGTTTGTTTTACAACAAACCGAGACGTCCGCCGCAGCTTCAGTGAAGGCGGACAACATTAAACCGAGGACTCCGGCTGACACGAAAATTCTCAAAGAACTCGCCGAGACAAGGAAAAAAACCGAAAAATCAATTGAAAATTTTGAATTCAGCAAAGCCCTTTACGAAATTTACCACTTTTTCTGGCATAAATTCTGCGATATTTACATCGAAAAATCCAAATCACAAATTAAAAACGACAAACAAAAAGAAAACACTCAAAAGATTCTCTCTTATGTTCTTTTTGAATCACTTAAAATGCTTCATATTTTTATGCCTTTTATTACCGAGGAAATTTACCAAAAGTTACCCCTGGTCCGTAAAAAATTATTAATGATTGAAAAATGGTAATTTTAAGCGTTTTCATCACCATTGTCGCCGCTTTACTGCCGGCGATTATCTGGCTCTTGTTTTTTCTTAAAGAGGATGTCCACCCCGAGCCCAAGCGGCTCATTATTTATACTTTTTGCGTAGGGGCAATCATAAGTCTCCCGGTTTTAATCGCTCAAATTATTTTCCAAAACGTCTTGCTGGAATTAATCAGAAACGCCTTTCTGCTTATGATTGGGCTCGCGGTGATAGAAGAAGTTTTTAAATTTTTTGCGGCCTACTTCGCGGTTCATAAAGACCCAGCTTTTAACGAACCGATTGACGCCGTGGTTTATATGATTGCCGCCGCCATGGGTTTTGCTTCAATTGAAAATATTTTTATTGCTTCCCAAAACATCAACACAATCCATCCTTTGGCTTTCGCGCCTACCCTTATCACTCTCGCCCTCAGATTCGTGGGCGCTACCCTCCTCCACGCTTTAGCTTCGGGAACGGTGGGTTATTTTTGGGCAAAAGGGTGGAGGAAACCGGATTTAAGGAATCAGATAATTATTGGCGTTGTCGGAGCAACTATAATCCATTTTGTTTTCAATTATCTGGTTTTGAAGTTCCAAAATGTCACGCTTTTCTACTCGAGTTTATTCCTGGTGGTGGCGGCATTTTTCCTGCTTAACGACTTTGAAAAATTAAAAACAGCCGATAAAGAAAGAAAAATGTGAATCTGTTATAATAACATCAATGAAAAAAGAAGAAGAAGATATGTTTGTGGAACTGGCTAAAACTAAAAGCCAGCCTTTGCCCGTAAAAGTTGAGACGGAAGAAACTGCCCCGGAAACAATTGATGACGAAGGCGAGGGCCAACTCACGGTTGACGTTTATCAGAACAAGGACGACATCATTGTTCAGTCAACCGTGGCCGGCGTAAATCCCGATGATTTGGAAATCAACATTACCAGCGAGTCGGTTACCATCCGCGGCAAAAGAGAAAAAAACGAAACCATTGAAGATAAAGATTATTTTTACCAGGAGTGTTTTTGGGGCACTTTTTCCCGTTCTGTTGTCCTGCCGCAGGAAATTGACGCCGATAAATCAACGGCTGCCCTGCGGAACGGCGTTCTTACGGTTAAATGTCCGAAACTGAACCGGCAAAAAGTTAAAAAACTAAAGATAAAAACTGATTAAAAAACAACCCCGCCTAAGCGGGGGTTTTTGTTAAAAATTTCTTACAGTATAGGTTAAATTTCTCGCCTCTGTCAAATTCGTTTTTGAATTTTTCAAAACTGGCCGCCCCAGGTGAGAATAAAATAGTTGTTGGTTTGTAGTTTCTAGTTCTTAGTTCTTCTCTGATTTTCAATACTATACTCTTTAAATCTTCAAATAGCTGCGGTTTGGACTTTCTAAAATAGTTTACTCGTCCCAGTTCCTTAATTATTTTCCTTGTGGCGCTGCCGTTCAGTAAAAATAATTTCTGCGGCACTACGTATTTCTTAACTGCTTTTGCCCAATCGCCAAATTCAAGTTTTTTATCAGTCCCGCCGGCAATCAAAATCAAGTTTTTACCGGCAAAACGCTTAAGAGCGGCGATGGTGGCATCAGGCGAAGTGGCGGTAGTGTCATTTATGATTTTCAAATTTTTCTTGTCGTAAATGATTTGCTCCCGAAACTTAATTTCGGGCAACGAATTTGCTGATTTTTTAATAACGCTCGCTGAGAGGCCCGCTTTTAAGGCAACTAAACTCGCGGCCGTAAAATTTTCCCAATTATGCGACCCGTATTTTCGGATAAAAGCTTTTTTATTAACTGCCGGCTTAAACGGGAAATAAAAAATTTTGCTTTTAATTCCCCATTTTTTATGAAGTTTGACAAAGAAATCCGTCCAAAGATTCAACTTATTCAAAACCAGATAATCTTTCCGGGACTGATTTTTAAAAATATTGGCTTTGGCCAAAGCATAATCCCGAATTGACTTATAGCGATTAAGATGGTCCGGATAAATGTTTGTGATTACCGCTATGCGCGGCGCCCGCCCGGCTTTTGACAAAATCTCCAAATGCCAAGAAGACAATTCAACCACCACTGGGCTTTTGCCGTCTAATTTATCCGAAACATTAAGCATTGGGTTTTCCGATGAATTGCCGGTTAAAACGGTATTCTTAAACTTTCTTTTCAAAAGGTGGTAAATCCAATTTACCGTAGTTGTTTTGCCCCGCGTACCCGTGACGGCAATAATCGGGTTCTTGCACAATTTAAAGAATAAACTGGCTTCGTTCTCAAGCCGAGCGCCACTTTTTTTGGCAATTTTCAAATAAGGGCTTTCGCGAGGCACGGCCGGATTTACGATTACAATTTCATTGGTTTTAAAATCAATATCACGGTGTTTGCCAAGTATAAAATTTATCCTCTTTGCCAAACTGCCCAGCGCTTTAATTGACGATTTAAGCTCGTTTTTTGTTTTTAAATCAGTAACCGTGACTTTTGCGCCGTGCCGGACCAGCCATTTAGTCACGGCAATGCCGCCGCCCAAAGTGCCTAAACCCATTACCAAAACTTTTTTGTTTTTCATATCTACCTTCGAGTGTCTCGGCGGATTTTCTTAATTAAATCTTATTCTTGTTTTTCTTGTTCTAATTCTTCAACTACCTCCTTAATTTCTTCGGGCGCAATAGCAATGCCGCCTTCCTGAACTTCTTCGGGCCGCGACTGCGACCGAACGTCAATTTTCCAGCCGGTAAGCTTGGCCGCCAACCTCACGTTTTGGCCGCCCTTACCAATGGCTAAACTTAACTGGTCTTCAGCCACTATCACTTTTGCCTCGCGCCGCGGCGAAATTTCAACCATTTTCACTTTGGCGGGCGACAAAGAATTAGCAACGTATTTTTCCGGTTCTTCTGACCATTCAATAATGTCTATTTTTTCGTTACCCAATTCATTGGTTACGGCCATAACCCGGGTGCCCCGCTGACCAACCGCCGAACCCACCGGGTCAATACCGTCAACGTGGGAAACAACCGCAATTTTAGTGCGGCTACCCGGCTCGCGAGTAATTTGTTTTACCTCCACTGTGCCGTCAGCAATCTCCGGCACCTCTAATTCAAAAAGTTTGATGACAAATTTCGGATGAGAACGGGAAAGAATAATGCCGGGCCGCCTCGGATCGTCCTGAACCGCCAAAATAAAAAAGCGGAGACGCTCGCCGACGCGATAATGCTCGCCGGGAATGCCTTCGTTGTGAAACATAATGCCGATGGCCCGGCCTAAATCAACATAAACATTACCCCGCTCAAAGCGCTGAATGACGCCGCTGACAATTTCGCCTTCTTTATCGGAAAATTCGGCTTTAATCGATTCTCTTTCGGCATCACGCAGGTTTTGTAAAATCACTTGCTTGGCGGTTTGAGCGGCAATCCGGCCGAAATCTTCATAAACTTCAAGGGGGAATTCCAATTCTCCGCCTACCAGAGCGTCTGATTTTATTTTTTGCGCTTCTTCCAAAAAAATGTGGCGGTCAGAATTGTAACGGGGTAAAATTTCTTCGCCTTCTTTTAATTCTTTTGGTTCCTCGGGCACTTCCCCCTCAGCAACAATTCTCACCTTAGCCGGGTCAACCACGGTTTTAATCTGCCAAAACTTGATATCGCCTGTTTTCAAATTAAACTTGGCTCTGATGATTTCCGAGCGCTTCCGATATTCTTTTTTGTAGGCGGCGGCAATAGCGGCTTCAATGGCGCCGAAAACTTTTTCCGGCGTAATTCCTTTTTCAGCCGCAATTTGATCTATGGCCGCGCTTAGTGACTTTAAATCCATAATCTTATTAAATAACCGCTCTTTAAAGAGCGGCTTACATCAACATTGCAAGTATACCAAACTCAAAACAAAAGTCAACTCTTACATTTTTTTAGGGGCGGAAATGCCCAAAACTTTGAATAAATTCTCAAAAACAACGGCTGTGGCTTTAACCAAATAAAGACGGGCTAAAGCCAAATCCGGACCTTCGCCAATAACCCTTTCTTTTTCGTAAAAATTATGAAAAGCTCTGGCCAACTCCAGGGCATAGCGAATAAGCCGATGAGCTTGATAATCCGAAGCAGTATCTTCAATTACCTCGCCAAGTCGAACCAATTCCCTGATTAACTTTGCGTCTTCTGGCGTATCCAGCAAATCAAGTTGCATCCGGTTACCTGTTATTTTTAATTTAGCCTTTTTAATAATATTTTTCGCTCTGACATAAGCGTACTGGACGTAATAAACGGGGTTTTTCAAGGATTTTTCCTTTGCTAATTCCAAATCAAAATCCATATGAGTGTCCGGCGAAACCATTAAAAAGAAAAATCTCGCGACATCTAACCCCACTTCATTAATTAATTCCTGAAGAGTGATGAACTGGCCTTTGCGTTTTGACATTTTAACTTCTTTGCCGCCTTTAACGAATCTTACGATTTGCATTGCGATTATATGAATCCTTTCTGGCTTAACGCCTAAAGCGGCGAGAGCTGCCTTGAGCCGCGGACCGTAACCATAATGGTCGGCGCCAAAAATATTAATCACTTGAGTATACTTTCGACGAACTAATCTATCCCAGTGATAACCAATATCAGGCAAGACATAAGTGGGTTCTCCAGTTCTTCTTATAAGCACCCTATCTTCGGTATCGCCGAATTTTGAAGATTTAAGCCACAGGGCGCCGTCTTTACGGTAAGTGGCGTGAACTTTTTCCAAAGCAGACAGAATTTTTTTAAGCAGCCCCGAAGAATAAACCAACTCTTCTTCAAAAAACAAATCAAATTTTAGATTGGCTTTATCTTTTAAAAATTTCTCGTTTTGTTTTTGAATTAAACCGGCAATGTAAAAACCGGCCTCATTCTCATCTTTAATCTTTGCCAGTTTTTTCTTTACGGCGGGTTTTTTAAGAAGCGCTAAAAGCTCTTTGTGTTTGTATTCAGTGCCTTTGCCTAAAGCGGTCTTACCCAATGACCTGATTTGAGTACTGGAATGGCTCCGGTTTACATAAAATTCTTTTGAAACTTTGTAGCCAGCGAATCTCAAAATATTGCCCAAAACATCTCCTAAAAAACCGCTTCTGGCATGACCAATATGAACCGGCCCGGTCGGATTGGCGTCAAGATAGTCAAATGAAAACCGCTCTTTTTTTCTTTTGCCCTGGCCGTATCGTCCCTCAAGTTTTAAGATTTGTTTTAACTCGGCTTGCAGAGCAACCCTCGAAATCCAAAAATTTATAAAACCGGGCGGCACAACCTCAGTTTTGGAAAAGAATTTAGAATCCAGAACCTGGAATTTAGAATATATCTCTTTCGCAACCTCAAAAGGCGTTTTTTTTCTTAATTTAGCCAACTTAAACGCAGCGTTGGTGGAATAATGGCCGAACTTTTCATCTTCCGGCACAAAAACCTCAATTTCAATCTGTTCAGGTATTATTTTCTTAAGTATTTCTAAAATTTTCTGCCGCATAAATTCTATTTTCTAGATTCTAGCATTTCCGGTACTCGCAAAAAGCGCAGTCAATGGTTGGCGCCGGGATTGGGCCGCGAAGCGTTTGAACGGCTTGGTGAAAAATTTCTTTGATTTCGTCTGGCTTGGTATTTACTTCTTCAACCGTGACGTTGAAATGAAGCGGCTTCTCAATGTCAAAGCTTTTATGATTGAAAAACCAGTAAATAAGATAGGCAAGATTTTTTGTTTTGAAATTATTTTCCCGCAAAAGCAAAGTATAAGAGCTCATTTGGATAACGTGGGCAATGTGGGGCTCAAGCGGCGGAAATCCCCGGGTTTTGTTATCAAGCGGCACCACTTCGCCGCCAGGCAATTCCAAGGCATCGTCTAAAATACCCGTAAAATAAGCTTTTACCGCTGGGTCATACCAGTCAAAAGAACGGGAACGAAATTTGGCAATCAGCGCCTGGTCAGCCAAAAGTTTACCCGGAATTTTTTCATGCAAAAGCGGCGGCAAACCGCCTTTTTTTCGCCAGTGGTCATAATAAGCTTTGAGCGTTAAATCAATGCCCATGGGCAAGCTTGAAGTGGGCGGCTCAGGTCTTTTTATGCCTTCATTGATCTGGAGCCAAAAACAGCGCGGACATCCTCTAAAAAGATTTAGCGAAGACGGCGAGATTTTATAAATCCTTTCTTCAGCCATGGTTATTTTTATTTAACTATAAAAACGGCTTTTGAGCAATTATAATGAGAGTATGAAAACCATTGCCATCAACAAAAGGGCGGGCTTTGATTATGAGATTTCGGAAAAATTCACAGCCGGCATTGTCCTTACCGGGCACGAGACCAAATCAGTGAAAATGGGTCATTGTGACATTGTCGGCGCCCGCGCCGCAATAAAAGACAACGAAATTTATCTTATTGGCACAAATATCCCTTCTTTCCAGCCCCTAAATGCGCCGAAAGATTATGACCCGACCCGCACCAGAAAATTGCTTCTCAAAAAAGAAGAAATAAAATATCTGGCCGGCAAACTCCAAAGCGGCTTGACGTTAGTTCCCTTGAAAATCTATACTAATCACGGATTTGTAAAAGTTGAGCTTGGTTTGGGAAAAATCCGCAAAAAGCACGATAAACGGGAAGTAATAAAGAAACGGGAAGCGGAAAGAGAAATTAAAAAGTACATTTAGAAAAATATATGGGGGCGCAAGCCTTGACAAGGATAATTCTTTGAAAATTGCAGGCCGAGTTGTAATCATCTCGTAAAACCGGTTACAAAACAAAACTGCCAACAAAAACGCAGTTCCTGCTTTAGCTTTCGCTTAAGCAGGCATCAGCCCGTAATGTCTGATAGCGGAAACCTGGTGTAATAATTCAGACTCGTCCCATTAGATAGCTTCGCATCTAACGGGATTAAACCAAACGAAGCAAATTAGTTTCCGTTATACGGATAAGCCTGTAGAGTGTTTTCGAAGGAATTCTTGGACGAGGGTTCAATCCCTCCGCCTCCACAAATAAGATAAAAGTTGCGCCTTGCGTGGCTTTTCTTTTTTAAAAACTATGCTACTATTCTTTCATCCAATACCGAATCAACAACCAAATAGTTGCGCCGGAATTAAGAGTGATTGACGAGAACAGCCAAAATGTCGGAGTTTTAAAGCTTGCCGAAGCGCTGGGCTTAGCGCAAGAAAAAGGACTGGACTTGATTGAAATTGCGCCCACGGCTAAACCGCCGGTGGCCCGCATCATCAGCTTTGATAAATTCCGCTATCAAAAAGAAAAAGAAGAGAAAAAACAGCGGCTGACCCAAAAAGCCAAAGAACTGAAGCACGTCCGAATCTCCCCAAGAGCAGCGGAAAACGATTTGCAGGTAAAAGCGGGCATGGCGGAAGAATTCCTGAAAGACGGCCACAAAGTGGAAATAAACTTGTTCTTGAGGGGGCGCGAAAAAGGCAACCGGGATTGGAATTTGAAAAAACTAAACGAATTTTTGGCAAGGATAAAAACGCCTTATCAAATAACAATGGAACCGCGGCCCGGCGGCAGAGGTTTTGTGACTCAAATCATGAAGAAAGTATGAAAAAAAGCTTTTCAAAGAGAATTAAAATAACCAAAAGCGGGAAAATATTGCGCCGGGCAATGGCTTTGGGCCACAACCGCGCCAACAAGCGGCAGGTCCAGATAAAAAGAAAAAAACTGCAGCGCGGTCTTGCTTTCAATACCAAGGTCCTAAAAAAATATTTTTAAACCATTATGGCCAGAGTAAAAAGAGGCGAAACCGCCCATAAAAAAAGAGAACGGCTCTTAAAATACACCAAGGGTTTTAAATGGGGAAGAAAAACAAAAGAGCGCGCCGCCAAAGAAGCGCTGCTCCACGCCTGGAGCCGGGCTTTTAAAGGCAGAAAAGAAAAAAAGAGAGTTTACCGAACTTTATGGAACGTTCAAATCAATGCCGGCGTTCGCAGCGAAGGAATGAAATACAGCCAGTTTATAAATCTCCTTAAAAAGAAAAACGTAAAAATTGACCGGAAAATTCTGGCTGACCTGGCTAAAAACGAACCAATGGTTTTCAAAAAAATTATTGAGTTTGTAAAATCTTAAGGACTTACTTTGCCTTTTATTACTTCTACGCCTTCTTTCTTTAAAATTCTGATTTTCGCTTTTGTACCCTTAGCATAGCCACCGACTTTGCCGTCAGAACAAATAATCCGATGGCAAGGCACTTTCGGCATTCCTGCCTGCGCAGGCAGGCCCGGACTTTTATTCAAAGCGTTGCCCACGGCCCGGGCAGCTTCGGGCTTACCTATTTTTCGAGCCACTTGCTTGTACGTTAAAACTTTGCCGCGGGGAATTTTTTGAACGACCTGAAAAACTTTTTGGATAAATGAACTGTTTTTAGTCATTAAGATGGGTATCTAATTAATAATCTTGATATGTGCGTTTAAAACGCTATAGCTTTTTAAACGCTGAATGGTCAAATTTAATTCATCTTGTGGCGTTGTAGATGGCCTGAATTTCGGCAGCGGAGAGGGCGCGGTTGTAGATGCGGATATCGTCGAGGAGACCATTGAAAAGATACCGTGGATTTGCTCCTCCTCCGTACTTGTCTGCGCCGAGAATCATGCCGTAGTTGTACGTGCTCGCCGAGGGGGAAAGGGTACTCTGTCCGGTTTTTATCAAAACTCCGTTCAAATATATTTTCATGCTGCCTGCATTTTGAGTACCATCCCAAACCGCAGTAAATAACTGCCAAACCCCCGTCTGTGCGGAACCGGAGTTCGAATCCAAGTTAACTTGAGTTGAGGAATCATTTATTGAGAGTTTCACCCAGCTACTATACAAAGACATAAAATAATGATTGTAAGGAGGAGTTGACATCTGATCTTTTACGATCATCCCAGCATAACCCGAAGGTAAGCTGGTGGGATTGGCCCACATGCTAAGTGTTATCCCTCCTGTTATGTTGATACTTGAGCTATTCGCCACACCCACATAATCATCACTCCCATTGAACTGCCCCGTATAGCTGCCCACCTTTCCTGTTGTCCAATGAGACCCTGTCCCGCTCCAAGTGCCGGTATTATTATGCCCACTCGCATCATAAGCAGTAGAGCCTGTTCCTTCCTCAAATTTCCAATAACCAACCAAAGAAGAGTCCCGGTTAACAGGCAAAAGACTGAGGTTGTTGCCGATTTCAAAGAGTTCAGGAGTATCGCCGCCATCTTTGGCTTCTTTGTCATTGTCACCGCCAAAAGAGT
>Ga0315291_10000426_pt1 | contig 55533 bp, 44 predicted proteins | sample YL17G12_20_MG_FD_203070 | JGI IMG/M metagenome (GOLD analysis project Ga0315291, IMG submission 203070) | Sediment microbial communities from Yellowstone Lake, YNP, Wyoming, USA - YL17G12_20 | ecosystem: Environmental > Aquatic > Freshwater > Lake > Sediment | place: USA: Wyoming | collected... | reverse complement strand
GCGTCAGCACACCTTAAGTGACGTCTTTTCTAGCTACTACTAGCTTCCCTAGCTTTGAACCCCGTACTAGAAGTACGAGGCATCTAGTTACGGCGCCGCAACCCCTCAATCCGTTCCTCCAATGTTGGAACTTCCTGTGATTTAATATAGTTTTCGACCACCTCAGTCCCATGCCCGACGGACCCGTGAAAGCACCCCGGCGACCAGAGCCCCTCCGGGCACCATCTCTTCAGCTCGGGGAACCGTTCCCGCACCAGCCGGCTGCTCTTTCCCTTGATCTTCTTGGCTATCTCGCTTAAAGACAAACGTGGCGAATACCTGAAGAATATATGCACATGATCCGCCCCCACCGCCATCCGGATGACCTCCAGGCCCAGTTCGTCGCATATCACCAAGATGACCTTGCGGAGATAATCGCGCACGTCGAGGTCCAGTATCGCCCCGCGGTACTTCGGGCAGAACACCAGATGGTCCGCCAGCATGGACGTTGAATGCCTTTCATGCATGACTTTCAATGTTTTCTCCCTCCTCAATACCCATTTTCGCAACGCCACGCTCCAGCTGGCTGATCCCGGCCGCTTCGACCTTCCCCTCGAGGACATCCAATACCTTCTCGACGGATACCACCATGTTCACCCATTCCTTCCCGTCCTTCGTGACGTACCTTTCCGCCAGCAAAAACGCCTCCAGATTGATGTCCAGCTTGAGCGCCCGCCCTCTGCGGCTTTTACGCATGAACCCGATGTGATTGACTGCCTTCACGGCTTTCACCGGTGTTATCCATGCCCGGCGACTATATGAACCGCGCGAGGAGGTCAGTGAAACCAAAAAACCCCGCTTACCGCTCCTTCAATCCCTTCACCATCATTCCGACCTTTTCGACCAGCTGCTGGGGATGCTCCCCCAGCAAGAACAGCATCGGCTCCGTCCCGTGCCCGCCCTCGTCAGATATGACGTCCGGAACGAACCCCAGCGCAGAAACGACCGCGCCCGCGCCCCAGGAGACCGAAGAATCCGCATCCGCATGCACCCGCTTCCGGTCGAAAGAGCCTATCTTCAGCCCCAGCGTCCGGCAAAGCTCCACCAGCGCTTTCGAATAGCGCAGATTGAGCGCGCTCCGGAAGCGCCGGTCCGCCTTCATCGCGGCAAGCACCACCGAGCCGACATTCCGCGACGCGCCGAACGCGGGATAACCCGACCGGCGCGCCCTTTTCCCGGCGCGAACCAGCCGCCCCTCCAGCGCGCAGATGTCGCCGAGCCCGGTCGCAAAGGGCAGGGCGAACGCGATGTTGACGCCCGTTTCGGGAATCAGCGAAACGGGAAGCGTCTCCTCCAGCGTCCCGGACCAGCGCTGGACCGCTTCAAGCACCTCGAACTTCTGGGCGGCCTTCTGGATATTGACGAAGGGATTCCCGATGAGCCGGCCCTTGCCGTGGCCCTCCGAGAACCGGATGGCATCCATGACATACAGCTTGGCGAGCCCGACAGCCTCCGGCACCGAAAGCCCCTTGGCGAGCATCCCGGCAGAAAATGCCGACAGCATGCAGCCGGTGCCGTGGACGTTGCGCTCCAGCCGCGGGCCCTCGAGGACGTGGAATGTCCCATCGTACAGCAGGTCGTTGGCCGGGCCCTTCGGGATATGGCCGCCCTTCAGGAGCACGTTCTCGCAACCGAGCTGGTAAAGCTCGATGCAGGCGTGCCGCATCGAGTCTTCGCCGCGGATATGCACCCCGGTCATCTCTTCGGCCTCCGCAATGTTGGGAGTGACCAGGAGCGCCTTCGGGAGAAGCCGCTGCTTGAGCGCCCCGGCCAGGTCGTTGCTCGCAAGCGGCGCGCCGGCCGTGGCCGCAAGCACCGGGTCGACGACCAGCGGCGTGCCCTCCTCGCCCAGCTTGGCCGTGACCACCTCGACGATCGCAGCCTCGTAAAGCATGCCGGTCTTCACGATATCGATCTTGAAATCATCGTAGAGGGCTTCCAGCTGCTCCCGCACCAGTTTCGGCGAGAGCGGGTTGGCCGACCTGACCCCGGTTGTATTTTGGACCGTAACGGCCGTGAGGGCCGAACAACCGTGGACGCCAACCGCGGCGAAGCACTTGAGGTCCATCTGGACGCCGGCGCCGCCGGACGGGTCCGAGCCGGCGATGGTGAGCGCCACCCTGGCGGTTCGGTCGGGGACCATGGACGGTAATTCGCTTCGCTCTAGATAATGATTAAGTATGGGGTCGCCCCGGGTCCTTATATGTCATAAAATATACCAATAACTTATTTAAGGACGTCGTTATTAACACCATTCTGTACGATTTCGCGGGGCAACCGCAGCCCCGGCACATTCGTACCAGAAAGGTGTCCCAGGTGCGCAAGAAAACGGCCATAAGCGACGCAAAGCTGGCGCTGTACAACCGGCTCCAGCGCGAGAAGTTTAGGGCGGTCCCGCCCGGCCAGAGGATGATCTTTTTACCCCACTGCCTGCGCAAGCCCAAGGGCTGCCGGGCAGACAACACCGCCGACGGCCTGGTCTGCAAGCACTGCTCCCCGGATTGTTCCGTCAACATCCTTTCCACCTACGCAGTGTCGAAAGGCTACCGCTGCTTCATCGTCCCCGGCGGGGAGATGCTCTTCAACATCGTCGAGCGCGAAAAACCCGGCGCCATCATCGGCGTGGCCTGCCACCACGAGATGGGCCAGGCGGCCGACCGCATAACCGGCGGCGAATCATCCATCTCGTTCGCCTACCAGGGCGTCCCGCTCAGCAAGAGCGGCTGCGTGGACACCAAGGTGGACGAAAGCGCCGTCCGGGCCGTCATCGACCTCCAGGGCCCGCCGCCCGGCGCCGCGCCGCCGGTGCCCGCCTCGTTCGGCATCCCGCGCCGGACCCTCTACAAGCGCGTCGGCGGCATCGCCGCCGCCGCGTTCGTCGCCCTGGCCGTCATGATGGTCCTTCCCGGATTGCTTGCGCCCACCGTGACCCACCCTTCGAGCTCCGAGCCGGCAATTTCCTATTCCTCGAACCCATCCATCCAGACACGCTGGAAGGACATCGACGGAAATTCGTGGGTGCAGATCAAGGCCTCGGTCGTCAACCAGGGGCCGGGCGTCGCCCGCGGCGTGCTCGTGCAGGCCACGGCGGTCTGGTGCTCGGAGCCCTACCAACGCGATAATGGCGGGCGCCAGTTGATGCCCGTGAACGGCTCGATCCCGGCCGGCGGGAGCGCCGATGTCCAGCTCACCGTCCGGGTCCATGGCTTCAACGACACATCCATCACGGTCGAGACGCTCATAGGCAAGAAGGTCGAGGTCATAGGCTACATCAAGACCCCCCGGCCCGTCTTCCTGAAAAACGTCGGCGTCACCAGCTACGAGACCACCCTTTCCGGAAAGGTCGCCAATGTCAGCGTCCAGGTCTACAACGACGGGAGCCTCAAACCCACCGGCTCGCTGAAGATATCGGCCTCATCCTACACCTCGTTCGACACCCGCTGGGACTCGTCCGATATCGAGCTCGATAGGTCATTGCCCCAGGGCGACATCTGGTCCTTCACCGTCCAGCTCAAGGTCTGGGGGGCCGATCCCGGCCACCCGTCCTTCGCGGTGGAGCTCTTCGAGGGCCAGAACTCGAACCCGTCGGACACGGCCTATTTTCAAGGGTAAATGGGTGGAAGGGTGGAAGGGTCGGATGGGTAAGAGGGAAGATCGGAGTGCTTTTCCCCCCTCCACCCCTTCCACCCTTTCTACCCAATCCACCCTTCCCACCAAAAGCATTAATAGCGTGTTATCGTATGCGAAAAATGCCCGGAACGCGTGATTCGAAGTGATGGATGAGGACAGCAGGTTCGTGAAGTACCGGCGGGGCGACATCTCGGCCATCCGCCGGCTTGAGGAATCGTTCATGCACGATGCGGCCTATGGCCTCCTATTTCGAGCCGGCCAGGCCATAGGCTCCCGCGTGGCGCGGAACGCCCGGCCCTACAAGCAGCAATATTTCGAAGCGGCGCGCCGCATCCTGGTGGACGAGGGCTGGGTCAAGGAAATCCAGTTCCAGAACGACCAAATAACAGCCTCGGGCTCGATAGAAACGGACAAGGCGGCCCAGAAGAACACCTGTCACATGCTCCGGGGCATAGTGGCCAAGGTCTACGAGGGCTACTTCGGCAAGCTCATGAACTGCGCCGAATCCGAATGCGAGAGCGCCGGCAAGCCCAAGTGCGTCTTCAAGGTGAGCTTCGTCAACAACGGCGACAAGACGAAGAAGGCGAACGGGGCGGGCAATACGGGCAATAACGGGCAATGACGGGCAATATGGGTACGACGACGGCGTCCGTCCCCGCATTGCCCGGCTCAACAATAGCATGGATTGCCCGCATTGCCCGATTGCCCGTTTTCCCTAGCCGTACCCGTCCATCTCCAATCTCAAAATCGACGACTTCGACACGCACTCCACGCGGTGCTTGATGAAGTCCTTTATCGTGTTGCGCAATACTGTGGCGTTGACCTCGCCGACGATGTCGCCTATCGGCCGCCCGCGGCAGAAGAACTTGATGGTCGGGACGCCCATTATGCCGAAGCTTGCGGCAATGGACGGGTTGGAGGCGGCGTTCACCCTTGCAAAGTTCGCCTCGCCCCCCATTTCCGAAGACAGGGCCTCGTACACCGGCTTCAAAGCGGCGCAGTTGACGCAGGTGTTCGTGTAGAACTCCACCACCACCAGCCGGTCGCCCGATTCCAGCGCCTTTCCGAAGGTGGCCGGGTCCAGATCCTGAACCTTTCCGGGCATCATCATGGATATTGGCCGGCGGGCCTATATAATCATATTTGCGCGCAGTATTAATATATGAGTCAATGCAATTCCTCGGAAAGAGGAGAGCAATATGGGAATAATGAACGCCTATTATACGTATGTCCACGGAAAAAGAAAAGAGGACGACATTGCGGCGCGAAAGCGCATCGTCTCGGAGATACAAAAGTCCCGAAACAACATAATCAATATGCTCGAGGAGTCCTCTTTGTCGAAGCAGAAGGAATCGGCGGACTTCTGCCGCCGAACGGTCGACGAGCTGGACGGCTTCGCAAACGAGGTCGATTTGTCGGAAATGGGCCACAACTACCCGTTCTTCTCGATACAGCGCTCGGCCGATTCGGACGCCATCGAAAAGCTCGTGGGCTTCGACCGCACCATCATCGATCGCATGCAGAACGTGACCGAGGCCACGCTGCGCCTGCACGACATGATACTTGACAAGAAGGCCGACCTGGACACCGTCACCGAGCTCAAGAAGGTGCGCCAGTACGTCTCCAACGCCAGGAACGCTTACAAGGACCGCCGCGACTTCATCAGGGGGCTGAGATAATGGTCTGGACATGGAAGGAGTTCGACAACAAGGGAAACATGGTCAACGACGTGGGAATGGTGGCCCGGCTCATGGGCCAAAACGACATCCATGGCATCCTGCAGCAGGATGTAATAGTCAACCCCGGCGAGGCCTGCATCTTCATAAAGGACGGAAAGATCGAGGACATAATGACCCAGACCCGCCTGAAGAACGTCGGCGGCGGGTTCATGAACTGGCTCAAGGGCAAGATGAGCGTGGGCACCAACATCAATCTGCTCTTCATCGACACGACCCCCATCGACCTGCAGTTCCCGATTGCGGCCACCACGAAAGACTACGCAGACATCAAGGGCGCCTGCACGGTGCGCATCCAGATAATCCCCGAGAACGCCACCAAGATCATCAACATGATGAGGCGCGCCCCGACCAAATCGGACAGCGTCCCCGGTTTCCTCTGGGACAGCGTCCGGACGGGCCAGGTGCTGACCAAGGAGGTCATCCAGGCGCGCCTGAGCGAGGAACTGATCGCCACGGTCTTCACGGCCCAGATAGCCCAGTACACCGCCCCCGAGTTCCGGGGCAACGTCGAGATTCTGCGCAACATGGAGAACCAGGCGCAAATCGAGATGCGAAAGTCCCTGGAAATGTGGGGCCTGAGCCTTTTGCGCCTCTTCACCGTCTGGGGCAAGACCGACTTCGACGGCGTGATGGCCTTCCAGCGCCAGTACAGCATGCAGCTTGCGTCCTGGGACGGCGTGCAGAACATGTACCACACCGGAATCCTTGCGGACCTGCGGCGCCAGCAGGAGAAGGCGATGACGGAGCAGTCGGACAAGTGGTCCCGCGTGCGCGGCGACGTCGCCGGCGAGGAATCCGTCACCACCCAGCGCGTTATTTCCGAAAAGGACCGGGAGCAGATCGCGGCCGAGGCGGACGTCAAGCGACAATCGACCACAGCCACGGGCCTCGAGGGCATCGCCACCATGCGCACCGGGGAAGAGGTCAAGCGCATCGACCTGCAGCACGGGCAGGACATGAAGATGAAGCGCGACGGGCTCGGCTTCGAAAAGGACAAGCAGATGACCCGGCTCGACGTCGAAGCGCGCGAGGACGAGCAGGACGCCGCCCAGATAAAGCGCCTCGTCGAGGTCAAAAAGGACATGAAGGCCCACGGCGTCGACCAGGACATCAAGCGCCACCAGGGCATCGAGATGGAATCGAAGAAACTGGACTCGATGACGGCGATAGAGCTTGCCAAGCTCGAGGCCGAGAAGGCGAAAGCGCTGGCGATGGCCGACGCCGAGAAGGCGAAATACCAGATGGACACCTTCACCCGCGCCGAGGACCGCGAGCGCGCCCACCAGTACCAGATGACCGGCCTTTCGTCGAACATGATGCAGGCCTCCAAGCAGGGCACCCCGACCACGCTCGTGCAGGGCGCCGGGTTCACCTCGGCCAACGTCGGTCCCGGGCACATGGGCCCCGGCGACGATACCCTGATGTGCCCCAACTGCGGAGAGAAGGTCCGGAAGGGCAAGTTCTGCCTGAGCTGCGGCGCCAAGCTCTGAGGAGGCGGTCCGTTGGTCGTCTCGTGCCCGAACTGCGGGGAGCGCATGATGTTCCAGATGGAGCGCTGTCCGCGGTGCCAGACCGTCTTGGGAAAGCCTGCCCAGCAGGTCGGAGGCCAGAAAACGATGAACTGCCCGAAATGCGGCCAACAGGTTCTTTTGCCGATGGCCACCTGCCCGCGGTGCCAGACGCCGCTCGACCAAAAACAGCCCGAAAGCTCCGACAATTATTTCGGCCTGGGCCAGCGCGACCGGACCCGCGACCGCAGTGATGTGGGCGACCGGAGCGCGGCAAAACAGGAGCGCGGCTCCATCGATTCCGAGCTCAAGGACGGCACGGCCGACATCGGCCGGAACCGCACCCGCTCCGAGCTCGACGGCTTCGTCAAGGGCTCCGACGACTACACGCCCGGCCCCGCCGCGCCGCCGGCGCCGGCGCCGACGCCGACCTATTACCAGCCCACAACCTACCAGAACCCCTACCTTAACAAGGCCAATCTGCCCGACCCGCGGGCCCAGTTCATGCCGCCGGTAGCGCCCCAGCAGCCGCTCCCAGGCACCACGGCAAGGGCCCCGCTTCAGGGCCCCATCCCCGTGCAGCCCTACCAGGGCGAGCGCGTCGGCCAGGGCTCCGTCGGCACGTTCGAGCGGATTGGCACCGCCTCGCCCGGAACGTTCGAGACGATGGGCCTGGGCGCCGCCGGGATGGAAACGGCCGAATTCGTTCTGGACAACCGGATACCGGAACTTAAAGAGGCGGACCAGATCGCCTTCGACGCGCTTGGCGTCGACATGCGCCGCCTGCAAAGCACATTCTGCGAGACCCCGCAGGAGTGGACCGAGAAGATGCTCGGCGGCACCGAGCTTTCACAGTCGATGAGGGCCCAGATAATCCAAAACGCCCGCGACGACCCGCATGTGCGCGGCGTGTTTTTGCCCTCGCAGGGCCTCTTCGTGAACGGCGCGGCCTTCCGCGACCCGATGGGCGCCGACAAGCCGCAGGTCATCTCGACCGCGGTGCACGAAAAGATAGGCCACGGGTTCTGCAACACCTACACGCTCAAGGGCGAAGAGGAGACGCGGGCCGGGAGCGCCCTGTTCCGGCTGGCCTCGACCTTCGGCCTCAAGCAGATCGACGAACCCCTGTACCCTCTCTGGGTCCAGAAGAAGAACATCTCCCTGAGATCGTCGTTCTTCCTCGAGGAGGGCTTTGCCTCGTGGGTACAGTTCCACATCGTGCGCCTGATGATCGGGCGCCACCCGGGCCAGGGCTACGAGAATGTGCCCACCCACGCAACCTCGCTGGACACTCTCGTCTCCGACCTGAAAACGGCCGAGCAGTCATTGGCCGGGGCTCCGATAGCCTACCGCGCATTGGACGAATACCTGGCCCGATGGCTCAACAACGAGGCGGAGCGCATGCGCGAGGAACGCCAGCTCGAATACCAGGGCACACGCCTCGAAACCGCCGACCAGGTGGCGCGGTTGGCGAGAGCCTGCCTCGTGCGATTGCTTTCCGACGGCGAGCTCGGCTCCGTCCGGGCGCAGAACATGATGATGGCGCTCGAGGCGGCCGACCGGCTGCTTTCGGACGCGCACCGCTCCGGGCTGCAGCTGCGCTACGAGGGCGGGTTCCTGCTCATGGAACGCCTGAAAGAGCTTTTCGGGGAGCGCTGCGTCCCGGCCGCGGTCCGCATCGCCGGCAACGTGCGCTACAACCTAGCGGCCGTCTCGGTCGACGACCTGACCAAGGCGATATCGGACCCCAACTACAACACGGACTGCCGGCTGGCGGCGATGCTCCGGCTCCCGGCGGGAGCGGTCCCTAAAAACGACGTTGGCCAGTTCGCAAAGCTCGTGAACGACCGGCTGGGCTACAGCATCCCGGAAGGGCTTGGAAGGTAGAGGTCGAAAAATGCCCACCAATTTCTGTCCCGAATGCGGCGCAAAGGCGGTGGCGGGCGCCAAGTTCTGCCCGGAGTGCGGCAGCAGGTTCGGCGCCCCCGCCTCGTCACAGCCCGCCCCCACCTCTTCACTCGAAGAGCGTGCAGCGGCCGCCTCTTCACGAACCCATCCCTCTTCGCTCGACGACAGCACCAAGCAGGCCACCGATTCCGTCATCACCCGAAGCGACGTCGAGACCCGCTCCAGCCTCAAGGACACGGTAGTCAGCCGCAGCACCGTCCGCGCCGGCGGGCCAATCGAGGACTCGGTCGTCAGCAGAAGCGACATCCAGACGAAGAGCGCGGGCATCCGCGACACCGTCATCTCCCACAGCACCATCACCCAGACGGAGACGCACCAGCACTTCGGGGAATCGGTCGGCACCTACGAGGCGCAGCTGGACCTCGGCAAGACCGCCTTCGAGGGAAAGAATTGGGACGAAGCGGTCGATTTCTTCAACACCGCGCTCAAGATAGATTCGCGGGGCTTTGAGCCGTGGTACTTCAAGGGCATGTCCTGCGCCGAGCTCAGGCGCACGGACGAGGCGGTAACGAACCTGAGAAGGGCCCTGAAACTCTCCGGCGAAAAAGCCGATTCGCTCCTCTCCGAAATAAAAGCGCTCTCCGACCGCATCGCCCGGGCGGGCCAGCTCCAGGAAAATTCGGCCAACGAGCTCATCGGAAAGGCGCGCTTCGAGCTCCAGAACTCCGCGAACTACCAGGCGCAGGCCCGGACCGGCAAGGACAAGGGCCTGGCCGGCTCCCTGGCGCTGGACCTTTTCGTCCTGCCCGGCCTCGGTTCGTCGCTGCGGACGACGCAGGCGGTCGAGGGCCTCGAGAAGCGCCAGGAGGCGGACAAGCGCGAGGCCGAGGGGCGCCGGCTCGAGGACCAGGCCAAGGGCTTCGCCACCGAGGCGGTCAAGCTCTACAACTCGGCCATACGCTACTGCGACCTGGTCCTCGAGTTCAGCAAGCAGGACGAGTTCAGCCTGCTCAAGCGCGGCGAACTCCACTTCAGGCTCCGGCTCTACGACGACGCCTGCAGGAGCTACGAGGCACTTCTCTCGTTCAACCCGAACCACCGGGACGCTCTGAGGATGCGGGGCATGTGCTTCAGCGCGCAGGGAAGGCCCGTGACCCCGCCGCCCGGGACCGTGCCGCCGCAGGCGACGCCCCCCAACCCGCCGCCGGACAAGCCAAAGCCGGCATCACCGATGATCCCCCAGCCGGTACCTCCGGTTGCGCAGCCGGCTATACAAATCCAGCCGCAGCAGGTCATGATACCGCCCGTCCAGCCGGGGCGCGCCCCGCAGATGGCGCCGACACAGCCACAGGCGGCGCCGGTCCAGCCTGGCGCCTACCAGGCCCCGATGGCGGCCCGGCCGGCAGTGCCGCCCCTGCAATATTCCCAGCCCGGCGCCCCGGTCCCTCAATACGGAATGCCCGGCGCCGCGCCCAGGCCGGCCCAGGCCAATCCGTGCCCCTACTGCCGCGGCGAGATGCTCTTCGTGCGCGAAAAAGGCGTCTGGCAGTGCGGCTCGTGCCGGCAGTACTCGGCAAAGCCGGTTCGGTGAAACATTATTTAATCCCCCGGACCAATAAACACCCTGTCATCAGGATGGATCTCAGGAGCCCCCCGACCGGAGGAAATTGATTGACCGAACAAATGGCGACCATCCGAAACGGCGGGGCGGAAAGGCTCCGGGCCGTGGTGCTGAGGCGGGCCGCGGCGTTTCTTTCGGCAGTGGCAGTTGCGGCAGCCCTCGCCCTCATCCTTGCCGGCGAGCCCGCTCCTGTCCGCGCCGCCGCCGCCGTCTTGGCCATCTTCGCCGTGGCGCTTGCCGGCCTGCTGGTCCGGGCCGTCCTCGAATACCTCCGGACCCCGACGACCATCGAGTTCTCGGCGATCATCCTGCTGGTCAAATACGCCCGGAAGGAGTTCATAGGCCTGTCCTGGAGCGAGATAACCTCGATATTGCCGGTCAAGACGCGTTTCATGCTGATGGGAGGCCCGCTCTACGATCTGAAGCTCTCGGTCATTCTGAAAAAGGACGAGGTGGTTATGAACCTCTCGCTGAAGGCGGCGCGCATGCTCATCGCGGCCTACCAGCAGAATGCAAAGAAGGTCTCGCCGGACGAGGCAGAAAAGATCGCTGACGGATGTTTTGATATCAAGAGGTACTGAACGGCATATTTTCCCTTTCCTCCTGCATGTCCCGCCGTCAGCGCCGGCACGACCTGGAACGGGTCCCCGACAATCCGTACCGGTCGAACATGTCCTTCAATATGCATTCCATTAGCTCAGTATGACACTTATGTTAATATGTCGATACCAAAACACATAAATACCGCCGCACTCATACAAATGGCCATGAACGAGCTGGCCCTGGCAAGGAAGCTCCAGTCCGGCCGGGCGGCCGTCCACACGACCCAGCAGCTGGCGGCCGTTTTGGGCCTGGGCCCGGATTCCGCCCGCGTCCGGCTGAACCGGCTCGTCGAGCGCGGCGTGCTCGCCCGCCCGGCCCGAGGCAGGTACTGCCTTCCCTCGGCGGACCCGCTTGCGGTGGCATCGGGCATGTACCACCCGTCATATGTCTCGCTGCTTGCCGCGTACGAATTTCACCACACGACCACCCAGTCGTCGAGAATCATCGATGTCATCAACCCGGTCCGGTCCGGCAGGATCCAGCTTCGGCTGGATTCCGGGGAGTTCGAGGTCCGTTTCGTGAAGGTCGGAAGACCGCACATGTACGGTTACCTGCGCGTGTCCCCAAACGGCGCCGCAGCGAGCGTTGCGGCGAAGGAGAAGGCCGTCGTCGACACGCTTCTTTTGCCCGGCCGCGCGCCGCTGGACGAGGCGATGAATTGCATCCGCAGCGGCATAGATGTCAACAAAGCGGTCGGGTATGCCCGGCGGACCGGGCGCCAGGCAGTGGTCAAGCGCCTCGGTTTCCTGCTTTCAAGGGCCGGCCTCGAGCCCGGCCCATCGGAGGCGGGCCGGCTGTCCCCGACCTATGTTCCGCTTGACCCGGCCCTTCCCAGAAGGGGCGCCTTCGACCGGAAGTGGAGGATAATCGTCAACAGGGTGGTGGAATGAACCGCGAGGATCTGAGGCGTTACATCGGGGTGACCGGCCTCTCGCTGGGGCATGTCGAGAAGGACTATCTGCAGCATATAGTGCTGGGCGGGCTTTCCCGGAGCGCCGCGGGGATCTTGGTCTTCAAGGGCGGCACCGCCCTGCAGAAGACCGGGACGGTCCGCCGGTTCAGCGAGGACCTCGATTTCATGGCGCGGGAAGGACCGGCGCTGGAAAGAATCACCAGGGCGGCTCAAGGATCGTTGGAGGCCTACAATTTCCGGTCGGACATCGACAGCCTTGCCGACCGGGAAAAGGCCGCAGGCTTCAGGCTGAAGGTGCAGGGCCCGCTCTACCGGAACGGCCGGGGCCTGTGCACGGTCCGAATCGAGATAAGCAAGCGCGAAAAAGTGCTGTTGACCCCGGAGAAACGGGAGCTCGAGCCCCCGTACTCCGACATCCTTCCGTACACGCTGGACATCATGCAGAATCGGGAGATACTGGCCGAGAAGCTACGGGCCCTTTCCACCCGCCAGAAGGCCCGGGACCTGTACGACGCCTACATGCTCCTGCAAAAGGGGGTGCGGCCGGACATCGGATTGGCCGACCGCAAGATGGAGTTCTACGGCCGGAGGCTGGATGTCCCGGCCCTGCGCAAGAACCTTGAGCTTCTCGGGCCCGGCTGGAACCGCGAGCTCGAAGGGCTCCTGGAAGATGCCCCATCGTTCCGGAAGGTCCTCTCGGCCGTCAAGCAGGCGCTGGCGAAGGCCGGATCATAGCGCCGGCCGGCGGTCTATTATCCCTTCCGTTTGCGTATCTCCGCCGTCAGGGCCGGCACGACCGGCACCAGGCCGGCACGCCATCGCCCACTGCCACCGGGCTCAGAGGAGGACGACGCCGTCCAGCTTCCTGAAATCCCCATCACAGGTGTAGAGCGTCCCTTTGAGGGTTCTCGCGACAGAATAGATCATGGCGTCCACTGTGTGGAGACCGTGCTTCTGCCGGATATCGGCCGCCTGAAGACAGACCTCCTTCGAAATGCTGACGACCGACGATGCCCCGCAGATGAAATCCATCCGCTCGGAAGGATCCCGGCCCTCGCGCAGGTACTTGGCCTTTATCTCGAGCAGGCACACCGCCGGGGTGTATTTCGCCTCGCCGCCGTCGACGAGCTCCCGGAGGCGCTCCCCTTTCGGCGACGCGGCGAAGTACTCTATCCAGGCCGAGGAATCAAATATCGCGGTCATCTTCATCCCTCAGGTCGTCGCGGCGCGCCTTGCGAAGCCAGGGGTCTGCACCGAACATGCTCTTCTTCTTCCGGTAGTGGCTTGCCAGAATCGCATTTATGGTTTCCGATATCCGGCGCTTCCCGGCGTCTCGGACGATCCTTTCATAGACATTATCCTGAAGCTCCACCGTGGTCCTCATGGTCTCACTAAAGCATATATGCTCATGCCTTGTATTTATGGGTTTCGGCATTGAATGGCCTCTGGGCGGTTTTTGGATGGCCGGATATAAATTCCTTTCCAGGGGGTGGCCGAAAGCGGCGAAGAAATGTGAAAACTATGACGGATGGATAAAACGCTCCGGAAGGGGGTCTACTTCCCCTTCCTCTTGCGTATCTCCGCCGTCAGCGCCGGTATCACCTGGAACAGGTCCCCCACGATGCCAAACTGGCTGAACTCGAATATCGTGGCGCTCGGGTCCGTGTTCACGGCGATTATGAGCTTTGAGCCGCGCATGCCGACCGTGTGCTGTATCGCGCCCGACACGCCGCAAACCACGTAAAGCTTCGGCGAAACGGTTATGCCGCTTTGACCGACCTGCACCGATTTGGGTTTTTTGTTCATGTCGATGGCAACGCGCGACGCCCCGACCACGCCGTTCAGTTCGTCGGCAAGCTTCTGCAGGACCTCGAAGCCGTCGTTTTCGCAGGCCGCCCGCCCTCCGGTCACGACCACATCCGACTCCTCGATCTTCTTCCCGCCGATGACACAGGTCTTGATCTGCTCCTTGAGGTGGACCCTGATGCTCTTTTGGTCCAGTTTCACCGGGACATCGATAACCTCGGCCTTGTGTCCCTTGCGGGGCACGGGCTTAGGCATCACATTCGGCCGGACGGTCGCCATCTGCGGCCGCGTGTACGGGCACAATATGTCGGCCATTATGTTGCCGCCGAAAGCGGGCCGGGTCTGGAGAAGCATCCCGTCCTTTATCGAAAGGCCGGTGCAGTCCGCCGTCAGGCCCAGACCAACCGTCGCCGCGATGCGCGGCGCCAGGTCCCGCCCGAGCTTGGTCGCCGGGAACAGCACGATGTTGGGCTTGTGCTTCATTATCAGCCCGGAAATCACGTTCGAATACAGGTCGGTGTTGTAATGGCCTAAAAGCTCGTGCTCGGCCACGAAAACCTTGTCGGCCCCGTTCTCGGCCAGCGTCTCGGCGTATTTCTTGACATCGCGGCCCAGCATCACGGCGCACACCTGCTGACCGATCTCCTTCGCAAGCTCCGTTGCCTTTCCCAGCAGCTCGAACGACACCCCCTTTGCGCAGCCGTCGCCGACCTCGGCGAAGACCCACACATCTTTGTAAGCGGAAAGGTCGACCTTGACCTCCTTGCGCTCTATCTTGATGGCCTCGACCGGGCACGCCTGCACGCAGGCCGAGCAGAGCACGCACTTTTCGTCTATTTTTGCCTTCTTTTCGACGACCGTTATCGCGTCGAAGGGGCAGGATTTCACGCAGAGGCCGCAGCCGGTGCATTTCTCGATGTTAACAGATATCGGGTCAGCCATGCCTGTCACCTCCTAGAAAAATCCCTCCTTTCCGAGGATGTCGGCCAGTTTTTTGGCCACTTCCTCGGGGGAGCCGTCGAGCATGACCGCCTTTTCCCGCCGGGTCGGCGAATAGACCTTCGTGACGGTCGTGAACGAGCCTTTCAGGCCCAGCTTCTCCACATCCCCGTCGACCTCCTTGACGCCCCAGGTCTCCAGCGGTTTCTTCTGCGCCTTCGATATCTTCGAAAAGGGAGGGGTGTTGGGCACAAAATCGGAAGGCGTCATGAAAGTCAGCAATACGGGCATCTTCGCCTCGAGCATCTCGTAGCCCTCGTCCACCTGCTTGCGCGCTATGACCTTCTTCCCGTCCAGGTCCACTTTATCAACGTAGGTTATCTGCGGGATGCCCAGGAGCTGGGCCATCTCGGGCCCGACCTGGGCCGTGTCACCGTCGATGGCCTGCATGCCGCAGAGCACCAGATCGAACTCGCCGAGCTTCTTGACGGCCAAAGCGAGCGTCACGGCCGTGGCCCAGGTGTCGGCGCCGGCAAAGCCGCGGTCGCTCAGAAGGATGCCCTTGTCGGCGCCCAGCGCCAGCGAGTGGATGAGCACGGAACGGGCTTGCGGCGGCCCCATCGATATGGCGATTATCTCGCCGCCGCCGGCCGCGTCCCGCAATCGGACCGCTTCCTCGACCGCGTACTGGTCGAAGGGGTTGATGATGCTCGGGACGCCCTCGCGTATCAGCGTTCCGGTCTTGGGGTCCACTTTCACTTCCGTGGTATCGGGCACCTGCTTAACGCAAACCGCTATCCTCAACCGCTGTCCCCCTTTCCGATGGCCGGATATGTTTTCGTATATAATAGGATAACGAACGGGGCGGTCGTTGAAAGACGGGGCAATACGGGCAATCGGGCAATACAGGGACGACGGGGCAACGCAGGCAATTCGGGCAACTCGACCTGGCAATACACGCTCGACACGACCAGTCTCAGGAACGGCAAGCACACCCTGCAGGCCAGGGCGTACGCCGGGATGGACTATTCCGAGATCGTGAATAGGACCGTTTCCGTCGATAATGCCAAATCGGAAGGCAAGGGATTCATACCCGGGTTCGGACCGGCGGTCATCGCGGCGCTGGCCGGCTCGCTGGCAATGTCGTGGTACAGGCAACGGAGAGGTCGGTAAGGGACCGGCGACCCGCGACCATCCCATAGCCGATTCTGCCTCTCCAGTAGAAATCTCGTTATTCAACATCTCTTTGAAGAGGATAATATTACAATGCATAGATTTATATTCTCGGGAAATGGTTGAACCCGCAGAGGGTGCCCGCATGAAATCTGTTCCATTGGCTATAGTAGCAATGCTGATAGTTATCTCGCTCCTGGCATCGGCCGGGACCGTTACCGTCTTCCAAGGCGGGGCGCCGGAGGCCGTGGCCGTCATGGAGGCCCCGGAATGCTCCGACGTCGTATGCATCACTCTTCCGGCGGAATGTCACATTCTCAAGGCGACGATGAACGTATCGGCCCTGATGCCGGACGGGAGCGGCGGCGGATGCCCGGAGGCCGTCCGGGTCCTTCTCAACGATACCCTGCTTTGGGAGTTCAACGGGACCGATTACGGCGCGCTGGGGATGCAGGACGGGTTCATCAACGGCATGAGCGAATGGAAATCCGGGTCGGTCCGAGCGGCGGAGTAAACAATACTAAGATCCGGCTGCCCAAGACGGCTGTTATCCAGAATGCGACAATGACGATAGGTTGTAGCGGGCCTGTAGCATTTGACCAATACGCTACATTCACAGGGGCCGCCGCGGGCGATCATTTTGGCTTTTCAGTCTCAGACGCCGGCGATGTGAACAACGACGGATACAACGATGTGATAGTGGGCGCGCGTGGCAATGACGAGGGCGGAAACGAGGCCGGCCGGGCGTATATATATTACAGCGGAGCGAGCATGGACAGCACCGCGGATGTTATTCTCACCGGGGCCGCCGCGTACGATTGGTTTGGCCATTCTGTCTCAAGCGCTGGCGATGTGAACAGCGATGGATATGACGATGTTGTCGTGGGCGCGCTTGGCAATGACGAGGGCGGAAGCGAGGCCGGCCGGGCGTACATCTATTACGGCGGAGCGAGCATGGACAGCACCGCGGATGTGACTTTGACCGGGGCCGCTGCGGGTGATTATTTTGGCTACTCCGTCTCAGGGGCCAAAGACGTGAACAAGGATGGATACGACGATGTGATCGTGAGCGCATATTTCAATGACGCGGGCGGAACCGAGGCCGGCCGGGCATACATCTATTTTGGTGCAGCGAGCATGGACAGCACCGCGGATGTTCTTCTCACCGGTGCCGCCGCGTTCGATAATTTTGGCGAATCCGTCTCGTGCGCCGGCGATGTGAACAAGGATGGATACGACGATGTTATCGTGGGTGCAGTGGGCAATGACGCGGGCGGAAGCGAGGCGGGCCGGGCGTACATCTATTATGGCGGTGCGAGCATGGACAGCACCGCGGATGTGATTTTCACCGGGGCCGCTGCGGATGATCGTTTTGGCGGTTCTGTCTCAGGCGCCGGCGATGTGAACAAGGATGGATACGACGATGTGGCCGTTGGCGCGCATTTCAATGACGCGGGCGGAAGCAATGCAGGCCGGGTATACATCCATTATGGCGGAGCGAGCATGGACAGCGCTGCGGATGTGATTTTCACCGGCGTTGCGGAGTCCAACGCTTTCGGCACAGTATCCGGTGCCGGCGATGTGAACAACGATGGATTCGACGATGTTATTGTGGGTGCAGTGGGCAATGACGCGGGCGGAACGGATTCTGGCCAGGCGTACATCTATCTTGGCGCAGCTAGCATGGACAGCGCCGCGGACGTGACCCTCACAGGCGCCGCTGCGAATGATTGGTTTGGCTCTCCGGTCTCGGGCGCAGGCGATGTGGACAACGATGGATGCGACGAGATTATCGTGAGCGCATCTGGCGATGACGCGGGCGGAACCGATGCAGGGAGTGCAATTGTCTTCAAATTTGACAAGACATTCATCGGAGTTCAAGAGGTGAACGTCTCCGTGGGTCCGATATCAATATGGAACGACCCATGGTTCGAGAACGGTGCCAATCTCTCGCGGGATTTCGGGCCGGAGCTGGACCAGCTGGTCCGCGATAGCCCTTCTTCCGGTGGGGACAAGTACGGTAATAGCTACGTCGATGTGCCCGTTCAGGTTTCCGCCAGGGCCGTTGGGAATTTCACGCTTGGCAAGCTGAAGATAATCTATTCGCTCGATGCCACCGTCGGGGATTTCACGGACGAGCTGAGCCAGTACATAGCGGCCCACAAGGCCGAAAAAGACGCCAGCGGGAACATTTCCATTCCGATAAGGGTCGCCTCCGGGACCCCCGGAAGGCTGGAGCTGAATGACCTCCTGATAATCATCGACGAGGCGCCGAGGCTAGTCAAGCCCCTCCCCGATGTCGAGCTTGCGGAGGACAGCGCAGAATCCCGGCTGCTGGACCTGCTTCAATACTTCGAGGATGATTACGATACCAAGGACCAGCTGACGTTTGGGATGGTCTCGTCCACCAACGGCAGCCTCGTCAAGGTGGAGGTGGCCGGAAACCGGTTCGTTTCCGCGGACGCGTCCGAGGGAATGCAGAACGACAACTGGACGGGCGTGGTAGATGTCATTGTGAAGGCCGCCGACCGGTCGGGGTTTACGAGGCAATCAAACCCGTTCAGGATCATCGTAGCAAATGTGAACGATGCTCCTATCATAACCAGCCTGCCGCCTACCAGCGGGACCGTGGGGCAGGTGTATCCGTATCAGGTGGTCGCAGTGGACGGGGACAAAGACCCCCTTACATATGCTCTGGTGAAGAAACCTGAGAATATGACGATCTCGGCAGGCGGGAGAATCAGCTGGATTCCGTCCCGCGATGGGATTTACAATGTGTCCGTCACCGTGGGGGATGGAAATGCGACGGCATATCAGGACTTCACCATCGACGTGACGCCGAACGGCACCGTGGTCCAGAACCGCCCTCCGAGGTTCACGAGCGTTCCGGTGATGAACGCCACCGTGGGCATTCAATATCTCTACGAGGCACGTGCCACAGACGATGACAAAGATGCCCTGAGCTTCAGCCTGGTGAACAAGCCCGGGGGCATGAGCATCGACCCTGCAACAGGGAGAATTTCCTGGACTCCGAATGCGTCACAAACCGGGAATCACACGATCACGGTTATAGTAACGGACGGCAAGGGAGGCGCGGCTCTCCAGGAGTTCACCATCAACGTGACGAGCAAAGGCAAGCTGGGAGTGGAGTTCATCACGCCATCCGAAGGCCAGAAGGTAAAGGGCAAATTCACGGTCACAGGCGTGGTCATAAAAGGCGCCAATAACACCACCAAGGTGCAGCTAAGGGTCGATTCCGGGGCCTGGATGGATGCTGCCGGCACATTGGGCTGGCAGATCACTATCGACACGACCAAGCTCAAGAACGGCAAGCACACGCTTCAGGCCAGGGCCTACGCCGGGATGGACTATTCCGACGCCGTGAACCGGACGATAAAAGTGGACAATGCCCAGCCAAGCGGGAAAGGTTTCATCCCCGGTTTCGAAGTGCTTCCGATGATCCTGGCGGCGGCGGCACTGCTGCTCCTGAAAAGAAAATGGAAATAAAAGGAAAATAAAAAAAGGAAAAGGCGAGGAGCTCACTTGTACGCTATGAACTCCTTGCCCAAGAGCTCCCTCGCGATGATGAGGTGCATTATCTCGGTCGAGCCCTCAGCAAGGGTGAACGACCTTATCGCCCGGAAGGCCTTGACATCGGGGCATTCCCAGGTGTAGCCGAAGGCGCCCTGCCACTGCATCGAGTGGTTGATGGCGTCGAAGGCCCAGAGCGGTGCGTACATCTTTGCCATGGCGATGTACTTGCTCACCTGCATGCGTATCTTGGCCCCTTCGCGGGCCTCCTTGGTGTAGTAGTACAGCGCCTTGTAGGCCCAGTCCCGCACGAACTGAAGCTTCGTGTAGTCCTCGGCGAGCTGGAACTGTATGGATTCGTACTTGCCGATGGGGCTGCCGAAGGCCTTCCTCTGCTTGATGTAGGCCATGCCGTTCTCCAAAGACTTCATGGCGGCGCCGACGCAGACGCAGGCGATGATGCCCCGCGCGAGCTCGTAGCCCTCGTGGACTATGTAGAAGCCCTTGTTCTCCTCGCCGATGATGTACTTGGAGGGCACCTTGACCTTGTTGCAGTTGAAGCCGCCGGTGGACATCCCTTCGCGGCCCAGTTCCTTGTCGGTCGTTATGGTTATCCCGGGGTTGTCCTTGAGCGGCAAGAAGAACAGCGTCTCGCCGCGGACGCCGGCATTCCAGTCCTGGCGCGCCAGCGTTACATGCCCGCCGCCGAGCTTGCCGGCCTCGCGCACGCCGCTGATGTAGTTCTTGTCGCCGTTCACTATGAAGTGGTCGCCTTCCTTCTTGATGGTGGTCTTCATGTTGCCCAGGTCGGAGCCCACCTCTGATTCAGTCGTCGCGATGCCGCAGTACTTCTTGCCCTTGCAGACATCGGGCAGGATCTCTTTCTTGCCCTCCTCCTTGCCGTAACGGGCGAAGACGTGGCTCCAGGATGCGTCGACCAAATAGAAGACCGCAGTCGATGCCGTGGGGTCGTTGCGCCCGAGCTCCTCGCCGATGATGCCGGCCATGACCATGTCCATGCCGGGCCCGCCATATTCCTCGGGGACGCAGGGCCCCAGCAGTTCGAAATCGGCCATCGCCTTGATTATCTCCGGCAGGACCTCCTCCTTCTTCTCCATTTCGTGGAGGTGGGGAGCGACCTTCTTCCCGAGGTACTCCCTGAGGTTTTTCCTAAACATTTCCTGCTCTTCCGTGAACTCGTAGCTTAACATCGTTTTTCCCCCTTCCAGCTACCTCACCCGATAGCGTTTCCCAGAATGGATTGATTGTATTAAAGCATTGTGAAGATATGAGGCCCGCCAGACGGAAAAAGTTAATACCAAAAGACCCGTATAACCATCACGAGATTCCATGGCCTCGGAGAACCAGCCCTATGACCTTGCCTATTACGGATGGCTGATGCACCTGGTCGGCGCCGGCCTGTGGCTGCTCCTGGGCATCTACGAGATCTACGAATATTTCCGCCAAAGCGACCTTCTGACCAACCCCGCAAACCCGGCCAGCACCGAGGGAATATCCAGCGACACGGTCTTTCTGGCGCTCGTTATGGGCATCCTCTTCATCATACTGGCCATGATGGCCATCATATGGGCCGTGCTGATAAGATGGCGCGTCCTGGAGCCCCTAGGGCGCCAGGAATACGAGTACGCCGTGCGCAATATAATGATGCTGGGCGCGCTGGGCCTGCTCTTTGGTTTCGGGGCCGGCGGGGCGCTTCTCATGCTGAGCTTTGTTCGCATGAAGGACATCATGCGGCCCAAACCGCTGCCGAAGGCAGCGCCCCAGCCTACGTATGTGGCCCAGGCGACGCCCATCTGCCCGACCTGCGGGAACGAGGCGCGGTTCATCCACACCCAGAACCGGTGGCACTGCGACACCTGCGCAAGATATTTGTGAACAAACCGGAGAGCCGGTAAGCCGGAAAGCCGGAGAGCCGGGGGGGAAAGCCGGTGAGCCGGAGAGCTGGTCAGCCGGTGACTTGGCACTCCCGGGTTGGACGATCCACCGGCTTGCCGGCTCCCGGGCTTTCCGGCTCGCCCGTTTGCGACCATCGGGTCGAAATTCCTTTTTGCGATATGAGAAACCTATAAGAACGGGAAACCGTATCAAGTGCCCGAACGGAGGGGACACAGTTAATGCAACCGCCACAACCACCCGCCAGCCAGCCTCAGACCGCCATGGCTCAGGCGCCCCCAGCGCCCCCGCCGCCTCAGATGGCCGCGCCCCTCCATCCGCCTGGAATGATGCCGATGCCGAGGCAGGTCCCGTCCATGCCCCCCTCCATGGTCGCCTCGCTGGACGCCCTGCCCAAGGAAGCGGAGAAGAAGGCAAAGCTGGCCATGATCTGGTTCATCGTCTCGGGCGTCATTTTCATCGCCGCCGGCTCGTATCTTTATGTCATACTCGCTGACGCGCTTGGCCACGACAAGCCCGTGGACGCCACGGCCCTGTGGAGCTTCATCGCCGTGTTCTTCGTCTTCGGCATACTGGCGATAGTGCTGGCGGCCGTCACTAATTTTCGGGTCATCGGGATGATGCACAACGACAAGTGGGACTCGGCCGTGGACACCATGATGTTTTTGGCCATCCCGGGCTTCGTCTTCGGGCTGGGACTTTCGGGATTCCTGCTCATAACGACCAACAAGAAGATGCGCAAGCACCCGTTCTACCTGCGCACCCTGCCGCCGCCGACCCCGGTGTGCGAGCGCTGCCGCCAGCCAGTGACCTGGATGCCGGCCATGAAGAAATGGTACTGCCCCAACTGTCGGATCTATTTGTGAAGACGAAGGGTGGAAGGGTAATAGGGTGGAAGGGTGCAAGGGTGGACGACGGACGAGTCCGTATCCCCCTTTTACCCTTCCTCCCTTCCCTTCTTACCCTTCCACCCTTTCACCCTTCCCCCCTTCCCTTTGTACCCTTTCACCCTTGCGCCCTTCCACCCTTCGTTTCAACAATTGTACTATAATTTATTTATATAGTCCCAGGTGAATAGCAATATCGATGGGTGGAAGGGTCGTTCTGGCGGCGGCGCTGGTCCTGGCGCTCATACCCTGGGGCGCGGAAGCGACCCTGCCGGCGGACCCCGAAGGCAATATCCTCGTGACCGAGGATACGACGATACGGAACGAGACCATCGCCCCGGATGGGAACCTTTCGGTCCAAGGGTCCTGCACTTTGACGCTCACCGACTGCAGCCTCATTATGAGGCCGGGGACCGAGATATGGGTAACCGCCAGCATCGTCATGCGCAATGTCACCATCTCGTGCGCCGAACGCGGATTGTACGACTTCTACTGCGGGGGCCGCCTCAACATGGAAAACTGCACGGTCTCGAACTCCGGTGTCTGGCAGCTGGACCGTTGGTCCCACGACTGCTCCATCACCAACAGCACATTCAACATCTCCGGCGCGGGCATCGACATCTACAACGGGACCCCCTTGATCAAGGGCAACGGCTTCATCGCCGCCTCAGGCACGTATTACAACACGCCGATGTTCCACATACGTGGTGCGGCCCCTTTTCTGGAACGCAATACGTTTGACGGATACTCCCAAAGGTTCGACGGCCTCGAGATCTATTACCCGGCCTCGCCGACCATCTCCAACAACACCTTCCTCAACTGCTCCATCGGGCTGATGTACTACTACATCCACCAGCACGCCGATGACGGCTCCGTCAGCCCGCCTGCGGGAGAACCGGCGCAGTTCGATGACAACAGGTTCACGAATTGTTGGCAAGGCCTCGTGACCTCCGACAGCCCTAGCGGGAACGGCCAGGGAAGGGCCGGCGGCGAATCCCGCCAGGCCGGCTCCCTGCCCCCGGTGTTCCTCGCCCATCGCAACATCTTTTCGGGGAACAGTGAGGGCATCTACGCCAACGGCGAGGCGCCCTCCGTCATCGAGCGGTGCGAGCTCACCGGGAACGGGATCGGCGCCCGGCTGGACTACGGCGGCGGCATGCGGCTGGAAAACGATACCTTCACGAACAATTCGTTCGGCGTCAAGGCGTGGCAGGGTGTGCTGGAACTGACCGGATGCCTTTTCAGCACCAACGACCGCAACCTTCAATGTGATAACACGGCGTCGAAAATCGAAGGCAACACATTCTACGGCGGGGAGAATCTCACGGCCTCGCTGTACAGCTATTCAGCCATATCGTATTATTTCGCCAACAACACCGTCATCAGCCCGAAGGCGACCGGCCTCCGCCTCGAGGGCACCGGCGTCATCTTCAACAACACTTTCAAGGACTGCCCGTTCGGCATCTACCGCGCCGTCCGGATGTACGGCCAAGGCCACGGCCGCGACATCGGCCAGGGCCCGCCGGCGGTCCAGCAAATGGCCATAATCGCTCAGAACCGGTTCGAAAACAACGAGCGCGGCATCTACTCCGAAGGATGGTCCAACATCACGGAAAACGAATTTACCGGCAATGATGCCGGCGTGGAAGGCTCGCGTTTCATCCATCCGGCCGAAACCGGAAATTACTACCAGGACACCGGCGGCCAGGTCGACCTTCTCCTGGTCAACCGCAATACATTCACGAACAATTCCGACGGCGTTTTGCTCCTGTGCACCAATCCGTATGGTGAGGACGAGTTCAAACGCGAAATCCGCGGGAACATTTTCAACAACAACACCATCGGCATCGACCTGCTCCGGTCGGAGGCGGTCTGCACCGGCAACGACTTCCGCGAGAACATCGGCCCGGCTTTCCGGCAGATAGAATCCACGACGGAGACTTCAGGCAACGACTTTGGCGGATGCGACCGCGTCTGGCGCCAGGCGCTGCTCGACATCGTCGTCCTGGAACCGCCGGCCAACAAACCGAATGCCCCGCGTGAAGACTACATCATATCGACCAATGCCAAGGTCGAGATACGGGACCTGTCGGGCGTACCAATCTACTACGCCGACCGCACCTCGCTCGGAAGGCCGATCCCTGAGTTCTCGCCCGACGATTTCTATTTTCCCGGGGTGAACGTCACCACGTCGAGGGAATGCTCCAACGGCTCCATCCTTAAAAGCGGCCTCCTCGAGGCCGAGGCCTGGAAGCCCAATCAGGGTGTGGCGCGCGAGAATGTGGACCCCGCTTTGCAAAATTGGGTCCACCTCTACCTCGAGCCCGCGCCCGACATCGTCGTCCAAAACTTCTTTTTCTCGAAATCCTCAGCCACCGCGGGCGAGCAGCTCACGGCGAATTTCACTATCCTCAACGACAACACCTACGACCCGGCCAAAGTCTCGTTGCAGGATGTCGATGTCGAGGTCTCGCTGGACGACGCTGTCGTCCATACCCTGCGCATTCCCTACCTCCGCTCGGGCATGCCTGAGATCCGTCACATCGACTGGACCGCCGCGGCCGGAAACCACAGCTGGACGGTGCACGCAGACCCGCAGGGCCTGTTCCCCGAGCTGCGCAAGGACAACAACCGGGCCGAGCTCAGTCTGGAGGTCAACGGCCGCCCCGAGGCGCTCCTCGACGCGGACCGGTCCGGGGCCTACACGGGCGAGCCCTTCAACTTCTCGGGCGGCCGCTCCCGCGACGACGGGCCCGTGGCCGCCTACCTCTTCGATTTCGGCGACGGGGCCATGTCGGATTGGAGCGGGAACGCCACGGCGGTCCATGCCTATTCCCGCGGCGGCATCTACGAGGCCCGGCTCAAGGTCCGCGACGACCGGAGCCTCGAGAGCGACTGGTCGCCACCCTGCCCGGTCAACGTCTCCAACCGCCTGCCCTCGATCAGCCTGGATGCCAAAGCGACGGACGTCCTGACCCGCGAGCCGATAAACTTCACCCTCACGGCCGCCGACCCGGAAGACGCCTCTCTCGCCGTGACCTGGGATTTCGGCTACGGCGGCCTCGTGTCGGGCCGGGACCTGTTCTTTGTCTCCAGCAGCTATCCGGAGGATGGCAACTACACCGTGAAGGTCTACGTCGAGGACCGGGACGGCGGCATCGTGACCGCCGACCGATGCGTCACGGTGCGCAACCGCCCTCCGACCGCCTTTTTCGCCGTGTCCCCGCCCGGAGGAACGGTCCTCACCCGTTTTGGCTTCCTGCCCGTCCCCTCGGACGAGGACGGCGTTATCGTCTCATACGAGTGGGACCTGGGAGACGGGACCAACTCGACGATGGAACGGCCGGCCCACGGCTACAAGGCGCCCGGCACCTACAATGTCAGCCTCAGGGTCAAAGACGACGACGGCGCCTTCTCGGGTCCGTTCACGCTGGGCTTGAGGGTCGAGAACAGCCCGCCGGTCGGACGGGCACGGCTCTCGACAGGCTCGCCCCGCGCCGGGCAGGCCGTGACCTTCGACGGTTCGGCCAGTTTCGACGCCGAGGACCCGCGGCTTTCGATCTTCTGGGATTTCGGCGACGGGACGAGCGCCTCGGGCGCCGTGGTCCGTCACACCTACAAGCGTCCCGGGAATTACACCGTCAAGGCCCGCGTCACCGACGGATCGGGCGCCGTGTCCGAGGTGGTGCTCCCCGTCACCATCCTGGATGCGGAAGGCTCGGGCGCCGACGATGGTTGGCGGACGGCGGCCCTGGGCGGAGGCATCCTCACATTGGCTGGCGCGGTGTTCCTCGCGTGGGTCTTGCGCAACCGGCCGAAAAAAGGACCGGCCGCCTCGAGGTCGGTCGCCCGCAGGGCCCGGCCAGCGCGCGGGAACGCCGACGTGTACGCCGAACGGCTGGCCCAGAACCGCCGGAAACGCCCCCCTCGGGAGAAGAGCAACCGGTCGGCGTACGACGCGATGCAGCCGGTGAGGGACGAAGGGAAGGACCGGTGAGCCGGAAAGCCGGGGAGCCGGGGGGACAGCCGGGAAGCCGGGGAACCGGCAAACCGGTAATCCGGCCTATGGTCGTTCGCAACCGGCTCACCGGTTCCCCGGCTGACCGGCTTTCCGGCTCACCCACCGGCTTTCCGGCTCTCCGGCTCTCCGGCTTGCCCGTCCCTCGGCGGGAACGGCAGCTCCCCGACCTTGACATGCGCAAGGTACAAAAGCAGCCCTCCGAGCACCAGGCCGAAGACGAGCCCGGCGCCGAACGCCACGGGCAGCCGCCGGCGGACCGCCTCGACGTCGTTGCGGCGCAGCGGCTCCTCGAGCCGGTAGCGCGAAAGCAGCATGCAGGAAAACGCCCCGGCGGAAAGGCCCAGCGCCAGGAACCCCGCCACGCCGAAGTCGGCCGCCCTCTGATAGGCCCACGGGTCAAATACATTGAGGAACGCCACGCCCAGGCAGTAGACCGCCGTCAGGAAATAGACCACGGCCCCGGCGAAGAACATGAATGTCCCGTTGCGGATGAAAAGGCGGATGTCCCTGCCGGTGCCCCGGAACTGTCGGGGCAACGGCGGGTAGACAGGCAGTCCGGGCCGTTCCTCCGGCGGAGCCCCGCCCTCCGCTTCACCCCAGCTTATCCCGGGGCCTTCGGCCGGCAATGCAACCGCGGCCTCGCCCGCCTTCCCGGCCTCGCCCTCCTTCGGCGCCGCCTCGCCGGGCTTCCCTTCCTCGCCCCACTCGATCTTGGCGGTCTGGTCGAATATCACTACGCCCTTCTCATCGGGAAGGACCGGCTTCATCTCGCTGGGAGTGATGGCCGGCGCCATTTCCGAAACCGGCTTGGCCTCGGGCGCCTCGATTATCTTGACCGGCTCCACGGGTGCCTGCGTCGCCGGCTCCGGCGCGCTTCCCGCCTGCGGTTCGCGCTCGCCGTGCTCCGGGACGCCGGAGGTCGCCTCCAGAGGCCGCGTCGAGGCCTCGCGCGCCGGCGCAGACGGGTCCTTTTTTTCGACGGTCGAAGGCGCGGGCTCGGGCGACGGCTTGGATGCCTCTTCGGCCGGTTTCTCCCCTTGCGCCGTAGACGTTCCCTCCCCCGGATCATTCCACGGTGACGCTCTTGGCGAGATTTCGCGGCTTGTCTATCTCGCAGCCGCGCAGCAGGGCCACGTGGTAGGCCAGGAGCTGGAGCGTGGTTATGACCGGGATGGGCGAAAGCAGCGGCTGGACCTCGGGAACGTAGAGCGTGAGGTCCGAGGCTTTCTTCAGTTCCCGGTCGTTCTCGTAGCCCACCGCTATCACGGGCGCGCTCCGGGCGCTCACCTCGCCGATGTTGGATATCATCTTGTCGTAGGTGTGGTCGCGTATCGCTATGGCCACCACGGGCGTCTCCGCTGTCAGCAGCGCGTTCGGCCCGTGCTTGAGCTCGCCGGCGGGCAGCCCCTCGGCGTGGATGTACGATATCTCCTTGAGCTTGAGCGCGCCCTCGAGCGCCGTCGGGTAATGCACGTTCCGGCCGATGAAGAACACGTCGCGCGCATTGGCCATCCACTCGGCGGTGAGCTTTATCGCGCCGCGGTTGTCCAGGACCGACTGCACGTCGCGGGGCAGGCGACGCAGCCCTTCGATGAGCTCCTGCAGCTGGCTGGGCAAAAGCGTCCCGCGGTGCTTGCCCATCGCCATGCCCAAGAGGTACATCGCTATCAGCTGGCAGGTGAAAGTCTTCGTCGCCGCGACGCCTATCTCGGGCCCGGCCCGCGTGTACAGCACGGCGTCGACCTCGCGGGTGATGCTGCTGCCCACGACATTGGTCACCGCCAGCGTCCGGCAGCCGCGCCGGCGCGCCTCGCGCGCCGCCTGCAAGGTGTCGGCGCTCTCGCCGCTTTGCGAGATGAGCACCATGAGCGGATAGTTGCGCGCGTGGGCCGAGTAGCGGTACTCGGAGGCTGCCTCTGCCGTCGTCGGGATGCCGGTGAACTGCTCGAGAACATACTTGCCCACGAGCCCGGCGTGCAGCGACGTGCCGCAGGCGACTATCTTTATGGAATCGAACTCCTCCTTCTCCATGCCGCCGATGTCCAGCTCGAGGTTGGGTATGCGCCCGATGAGCGATTCGAGTATGGCCCGGGGCTGCTCGTAGATCTCCTTGAGCATGTAGTGCTGGTAGCCGCCCTTCTCCGTGTCCTCGGGCATCCAGTCGACGGTCGACACCTCCCGCTCCACGGGCTCGCCGGAGAATGTCTCGATAAGCACCGACTTGCGGGTTATGACGGCAAGCTCCCGGTTCTGTAAATAAAGGACGCGCCGGGTGTGCTTGAGCAGCGCCGGCAGGTCGGAGGCGACGAAGTTCTCGTCCTGGCCCAGCCCGATGACGAGCGGGCTCTCGTCCCGGGCGACGACTATCCTGTCCGGTTCCGAGATGTGGATGACGGCCAGGGCCAGCGAGCCGCGGAGCTGTCCCAATGAAGCGGACACGGCCGCCTTGAGGTCGCCCTTGTAGTTCTCCTCGATGAGGTGGACGACCGTCTCAGTGTCGGTTTCGGACGAGAACTTGTGGCCCGAGGATTCGAGCCTGTCCCTAAGCTCCCGGTAGTTTTCGATGATGCCGTTGTGCACGAGCGATATCTTGCCGTGGCAGTCCGTGAACGGGTGTGCATTTTGGTCGGAGGGTTTCCCGTGGGTCGCCCAGCGCGTGTGGGCGATGCCCATCTTGCCGGGCGCCTTCGTCAGCCGCTTCTCGAGCTCGGAGATCCTTCCGGCCGCCTTGGAATTGAACAGTTCCTTGTCGATCACCGAAACGCCCGCGGAATCATACCCGCGGTACTCCAGCCGCTTGAGCGATTCGATGAGGATGGGGAGCGCCTCCTGGTTCCCGATGTAGCCCACTATGCCGCACATCGGTCACACCACGCTCGCGTTGTCGGGGACGTTGCGGGCGATGTTCTTGAGCGAGCCTATGCGGCAGCTGCTCCCTATGAAAACGCCCGGCTCCACTGTGACGCAGTTCCCGACGGTCGTGTCCTCGCCCAGTATGACCCCGAGGGCAGGCACGATGTGGATCTCCTTTTCCAATATGACCTGCGCCTTCTCGGCGCCGGCGACAAAATGCGCTCCCAGCCGGGACCCGTCGCCTATCACCGAGTGCGATATGAGCGCGCCCGGCCCGATGGTCACGTCGTTCATTATGAGCGAGTTGCGTATCTCGGTCGACGACTGCACCGTGACGTTGTCGCCGATGCTTACAGACGGCAAAAGGCACACGTTCGGCCCGATGTCGCAGCCGCGCCCTATGCGCGCCGGGCCCTCGATGTACGTCCCCGAGCGTATGACGGAGCCCTCGCCTATCTGGACGTTGCCCCGGATGTGCACGCCGCTCTCGATCGTGCCCGCCGTCGCCTCGGCGCCCTCGGTGAGCACGCGGGCGTTCAGGTCCAGAAGGTCCCACGGGTACACGACGTCGCTCCAGCGTGCCGAGGTCTTGACCGAGGCTATCTTTTCGCCTGATTCCAGTATGGACTGGAACACGGCCGTGATGTCGTGGTGGCCGGCCACCGCGCAGGAGCGGATGTGGTCGAAGACCTTCGCCGACATGTGGAACAGGCCCGTGGATATCAGATTGCCAAGGTTGCTTTCGGGCTTCTCCACGACGCCGGTGACCTGCCGGCCCTTGATGAGCACCACGCCGTATTTGGAGGGAAGCTGGGATTCTGTGACGGCGATCGCGTAGGGCGAATCGGAGACCAGGAGGTCCCGAACGATGGATGGGTCGGCGATGTTGTCGCCCGGGAGGACCAGGAACTTGTCGCCCGTCTTCCCCTCGGCAAGCGAGAGCGCGTGCGCGGTGCCCAGCTGCTTGTCCTGCACCTCGTAGGATATGTTGACGCCGAACTTCTGGCCGTCTTCGAAGTAGGTCATTATGCGCTCGCGGCGGTAGCCCACTATCATCATGATGTCGCGGACGTGGTTCTGGGCCAGCGCCCGGACGACATACTCGAGGATGGGCCGGTTGGCCACCTTTATCATGACCTTGGGCTTGTAAAGGGTCAGAGGGCGCAGTCTTATCCCTTCCCCGGCCGCCAGCACAACCGCCTTCAACCGTTTCACCGGGCGAAAGTATGGGATTGCAGAATATAAGTATTTAGGCAACGGGCGTTTCAGTCCGGCCCCGCGACCAACTTGTCGGCGTACTTCACCAGAACGCACGACCGGGCGCACCTGCCGCATCGGTCGCACCGGCTCCAATCGACCTCGGGCGCCTGCCTCACGACGATTGCATTCTTCCGGCAGCTCTTGACGCAGAGGTTGCACTTCGAGCACCGGGCGGCGCGAAGCACGACGCCGACAAGCTCGCGCAAAAAAGGCCGGACCGTTTCCGTCCGCGGCCCCGTCACGACGATCTGGCCGCTCTCGAAGAGCTTGGCCGAAAGCTGGCCGCGCCGGACGATGGCCACGCCCATGTCCTCGGCGAAGCGGACCTCGCCCAGCGTTCCCAGGAGGTTGGCGACCAGCTCGAAGGGCACCGGCTCGGAAAGCGTGAGGTTCGCTTCCAGCGAGAACCCGCCGGTCAGGCAGGGCGAGATGCCGCCCGCCAAAGACAGCGCCGGTTCTCCCGGCCGGGCGCCCTGAGCCTTCCAGCGATGCTTTGCGGCAAGCTCCATCATCTTCGGCGGCTGGGCCTTCCAGCGCCAGGCCCCGGCCGCCACGGCGCGCTCGTCCATCCCGGCCTTCGCTCCCTCCTCCGCAAGCTTTGCGGCCCACCGCGAATGCAGCTCGGGATGGCCCTTCTTGAGGGCTTCGAACTCGCTTTCCAGCGTCGAGGGGCACATCCAGCACCCGACGCGCTCGAGGTCCCCGTCGTAGAGCGGGTTGTAGGGCAGGTGGCGCAGCCGGATGTACAGCCAGACCTCGAGCGCGGTCCAGTTGCGTATCGGCTCTATGTTGAGCTGGCCCGGGACGAACGGGCTTTCTTCCAGCAGGCGGAGCCCCTGCCGGGAGAACGATTCCCGCCGGCGCCTGCCTTCGACCGTGAGCACGCCCGTGCGGAAATGCCCGGCGAGAAGGCTGGTCATCGGCGCAAGCTTGCAGACCTTGCAGCACCAGCGGAAGTCCTTGGCGGGCAATCCGAAGCGCGGCAGGTTCTCCCAAAACGATTCCCCGGCGCTCCCTTCCAGCAGGCGCAATCCCCGCTCGCGGGCGGTGGCCCGCACGTGCGCCACCGTTTCGGGAAATTCCAGCCCGGTGTTCGAAAAGAGCATGGTCGGCTTCCGGCCGGTGCGGCAGGCCAGCTCCAGGGCGACGAGGCTGTCTTTTCCGCCCGAAAAGGACACGGTCAGGGCCAGCCCGGGGTGGTCCGACGCGACGGAGCCTATCTCGTGCACGGCGATGTTCTCGAGCGATTCGAGCGCTTCCCGGTTGGCCGAGAGGGCGTCGTCCATCGACGGACGGAGGCCGCTGAAGCGTATCCCCCGTGGCGCGATGTCGCGTATGCGGACGCCGGCGTTGCCCTCCAGCATCCGGCCCGAGGCAACGGAGTCGACCGAGGCGACGATTATTTCGGCCCCGGGCAGAGGACGTTCGTCCGGCCTGCTGATTGCCGCCAGCGGCACCGTTTTCCCTTTCAGATGCCCCCGCCCGCCGCCCAGCAGTCGCAGATGCCTGGCGCCGGCGTTCAGCAGCATCGCGGCCCCGGCCCCGGTCAGCTGGAGCGAATGCTCCCGGAGCACCGGGTCGAAGGAGAGCGTCCCGAGGAGCCGTCCGTCGATTAGGACCTGGTCGGTGCGGTCCTGCCCGGCGATGTGGTTGAGGAGCACGATGTCGGGGAGCCGGAAGCTTTCGGGCATCCGGAACTGGCGCTGCAGGATGGAGTGGAGCAGGGCGAGGCCGTCGCGCATCGCCGGCCGGACATCGCCCGGCGGCGAGAGCGGGACCGGCCGGCCCTCGCGGCCGCACCGGCCGCACCTGTTCCGCAGCAGCGGCACCCCGCACCCGTCGCACCAGAATATGAGCTCGCCGCTCATGCGGTGCTGCCAGCCGTCCCGCGCCCTGCCGTCTCCCACGGCAATCACGATGGGAGTGGGGATATATCTATGAAACGCTTCTAAGAAACACGGGTGAGCCGGTAAGCCGGTAAGCTGGAACCGCAGGCGAGCGAAGCTCGCCTCGGCCGCAGACGAGCGAAGCTCGTCTAGGCCCAGAAGACCTCAGCAGAGGTCTTCACGGGCCCAGAGGACCGAAGGTCCTCAGGGAGCCGGGGGGCAAGCCGGGGAGCCGGGGAACCGGATAACCGGCTCACCGGCTGACCGGCTCACCCCCCGGCTCACCGGCTATCCGGCTTACCGGCTCGCCCGTTTCCTTTCCCCACATCCTAAATACCCAAAAACCGCTTTACCGCCGATGCCTTCGCCCGCGCAGAGCTCCGGCAAGAGCGCGCCCAGCAAGGTCGTCTCGGGCATCGGCTGGAACTTCGTCGGCATGATAGCCGGCTCCGTGGCCGGGTTCCTGAGCTCGATACTCATCGCCCGGATGCTCGGCGCCAGCGAGTACGGGAACCTGGCCCTGGCGCTCTCCGTGCTGAACATACTGGTCATCCTGAGCGCCCTCGGCTTCGAGTTCGCGCTCAACAAGTACATCCCGGTCCTGCTTCTCGAGAAGAACCCGCAGGGAATACGGCTTTTGGTCGAGAAGCTCACGCTGATCAAGCTGGGAATCTCCATCGCGCTTTCGATATTCATCTTCTTCGCCGCCGACGTTTTGGCCGACTGGGTCTTCCACAAGCCCGGGCTGGGCCTCTACCTGCGCGTGATGTGCCTCATGGTCCTGCCTTTTTCGCTGGAGCCCATTTACAGGGGCCTGCTCACCGGCCTGTACCGCCAGAAGTTCATCAACCTGCTCGATGTCGCCACCAAGCTGCTCTACCTTGTCCTGGCCCTGGCCGCGCTGCTCCTGAGCTACGGCGTCGTCGGCGTGCTCCTGGCCAACCTCGTGGCGATGGCCTTCTTCGTCGTGCTGGCGGGGCGCAAGGGCCTGGCATCGATCCCCGACGGCGGGGAAAGGGACCCGAAGGCCCGGATGCCGCTGGGCCGGGTGATGCGGTTCTCTTTCTACCTGTACCTTTTCTCCATAATGAACTTCGTGCTGGGCGTCCAGCTGGACCTGCTGATGATAGGCGCCATGGTGCCCGACGTGAGGCAGGTCGCCTACTACACGGTCGCCTACTCGCTATCGTACACCATGCTGAGCTTCCTGTCGCTCGTGCTGCAGGGCGGCATCACGCTGACCTATTTCTCGGAGCTCCACGCCAAAAAGGACCTGGCCGGGCTCAGGCGCGGGTTTCTGGTCATGATGGAGTACGTCTACGTCTTCATAATCCCGTTCTTCATCGTCGGGATGATATTTTCCCCGGAGATGCTCCGGATCCTCTACGGGGAGGCGTACTCCGGCCGGGACGCCGTCTACCTGCTGCTGTTGTATTTTCCGACGATGGCCGTCATGAAGCTCGGGATGATAACCTCGACCTTCATGGGGGCGATGGAGCGCGAGAAGAATCTGGTCATCTCCAGGGCGATATTCGGCGCCGTGAACATCACCCTGAACTTCCTGTTCATCCCGGTATTCTCGGCCTTCGGCGCCCTGCTGGGCACTGCCGTGGCCGTCTTCTGCGGCCTGGTGTACGAAATAAGCGTCGTTCAAAAATGCCTTCAGCCCCGCTACCCCTGGCGCTTCCTCGGCAGGATGACGGCCGTGTCGGTGACCAGCGGGGCTGCGGCGCTTGCGCTCAAGCTTGTCTTGCAGGGCCTCGACTGGTACCAGGGGACCGAGGGCGCCGTGTTCGTCCTGGCCGGCGCGGGATTGCCCTGGCTGGGCCTGACCGTCGTCCTCTTCATCGCCCTCAGGCCGTTCTCGGCCGAGACGGTCGACGTCGTGGAGAAGGCGCCCCTTCCGCTGAAGCGGTGGTTCATACCGCTGATAAGGCCTCGAAATTGATGTGAACTGCGGGAATGGGGCAATACTGGCAATAACGGGCAATTCGGGCAATACGGGCCGGCTGCCGTTTCCGTCCCCGCATTGCCCGTATTGCCCGATTGCCCGTTTCACCAAACGCCTTGATTGCCCGTTTTCCCTCCAGGACCATAAACGATATAACGCCGGAGGGAAATGCTGAATGCGGCGCCCGCCGCGATGTAATCTCATGAGAATCGACGTGCTCTGCTACAATCTCTCCAACAACGCTTTTGGCCGGGCGTACCTCCTGGCCGACCTCCTGCGCAGGTCAGGCCACCAGACCCGCATCGTGGGCCTCCGGCTCGGCCCGACCGTCTGGGGCCCGCTGGCGGACTGCGACATCGAGACCGTGCCGGTGCCCTCCGGCGCAAAGTACCCCGACGTGCTGGGCAGCATGGGCAGGCTTCTCCGCGTCCTGGACTGCGACGTGGCCCTGGCATCCAAGCCCCGGGTGTCCAGCTTCGGCGCCGCCTTGCTGAAGCGGATGGCGCCCGGGAGCGGCCTGAAAATACTTTTGGACATCGACGACTGGGAGGCCGGGCAGGACCTGCCGGTCACCCGCGGCAAGTTCCTCCGGCGGCTTCCGGAGGCCATCAACATCGATTCCTTCTACGACCCGCTCGCTCTGGGAAAGCTGACCCGGCGCGCCGACGGGATAACCGTGTCGACGACCTTCCTGCAGAAAATGTACGGAGGGCGGCTCCTGCCCCACGTCCGCGACACCGATTTCCTGGACCCGGCGAAATACGACCGGGACGGGCTGAGAGGCGCCCTGGGCCTGACCGACGAGTTCGTGATAGCCTTCCTGGGCTCCATCCGCCGGCACAAGGGCATCGAGCTCCTGCTCACGATGCTCCCGCGCCTGGAGCCGATGAAGGCGCGGCTTCTGCTCCTGGGGACCCAAAACGTGGACCCGGCCATCCGGGACATCATGAACCGCCACACACGATACATAATCGAGCAGCCCGAGATACCCTACCGGGACCTGCCGAAGTTCCATGCCGTGTCCGATCTCGTCGTCCTGCCCCAGATGGACACGCCCTTCGGAAGGGCCCAGCTGCCCATGAAGCTCCTGGACGCGATGGCGATGGCCCGCCCCATAATCTCGACCAACGTTTCGGACATACCGATGATACTGGAAGGCTGCGGGGTCATACTCGAGAGCTACGACGAGGACGAGCTGGTCGAAAAGATAGTCTCGCTCCAAGGGGACCCCGGGCTGAGAAAGCGCCTGGGCGAGGCCGCCCGCCGGCGCTGTATGGAAAGGTACAGCTACCGTCAGGGGATGGACATCCTGGACGGGGCCCTGAAAGGCCTTTGAAATGCCCCTTCGGGGCATCAACCCATCAGGGCGTGATTTATCACAATTCTTATCTAGTAATACTGCACAATACCGGCCGATGATGGGTCAAATGAGGCCGGAGGACCTCCGGGCCATCGCCTCCCGCCATTTCACGGTGGTGGGCCTGCACTACGACGAGGAATCGGTGTTTTTGCCCATCACGGCCCGCCCCGTGGACGAATCCTTCGAGAAGAGCTTCGACGACCTGCGCCGGGAGCTGGTCCCCAAGGGCTTCATCCCCATGATCGTGAAGGACCAGGGCGAGCTGGGCATATACATCGCCCGCAAGCCCCAGGTGAAGTACCGTAGCTCGAAAGTGAACATAATCATGCTCGTCGTCACCATCTGCACAACCGTTTTCGCCGGGACGGTCGCCTGGGCCCCCTATGAGGACCTGGACATGTTCTCCCCCCGGTCCCTCCTTTTCGGCTCGCTGTTCTTCGCCCTCCCGTTGATGCTCATCCTGGGGGTACACGAGCTCTCCCACTATCTGGCCGCAAGGCGGCACGGCGTGGCGGCGTCGCTCCCGTTCTTCCTGCCGGCGTTTCCTCCGCTGGGCACCTTCGGAGCGTTCATCTCGATGCGCGACCCGATACCGGACCGGAAGGCGCTCCTGGACATAGGCGTGTCCGGCCCCATCGCCGGCTTCATAATGGCCATCATGGTCACGTTCATCGGGGTGTGGCTGACCGGCGTGTTCGCCATCCCGGTGCCTCCGGACACCGGCGGGCTCCTGTACCTGGGCTCGCCCCTCCTGTTCGAGGGCATCTGGCGGGCCATAGGCCCCAGCGGCAACTACCTCATGCACCCGACGGCGTTCGCCGGCTGGGTCGGATTCCTGGTCACGGCGCTCAACCTGCTCCCGGCCGGCCAGCTCGACGGCGGGCATGTCGCCCGGGCCCTTTTCGGCGAGAAGACGAAGTACGCCGGCTACGCCGCCGTGCTGGTGCTGGGCATCCTCTCGATGGTCTCGTTCAACGTCGACTGGGCCACCGGCGCCGTATCCATCCAGTCCGGGTACTTCGGCTGGATAGTGTTCATTTTCCTCATACTCTTCCTCGGGCTCTACCATCCTCCCCCGCTCAACGACCTCACGAAGCTGGACACGCGCCGCAAGGGCCTGGGGGCCCTTGCCATCCTCATACTCGTGATAGCGTTCGTGCCGGTGCCGATGGTGCAGGGCACGCCCGAGTACGGCCTGGGGATGGTCGCCGACGGGTACGACGGCAACGTCGACCAGAACGGCACCGTCAACTACACGCTCCACCTCGAGAACACGGGGAATGTCGGCTCGGACATGAGGCTCAACGCCACGTTCACGGACCCCGCCGGCCGCGATCTGGGCTGGCGGCTCAACCTGTCCAAAACGAGGATATTCGTGCCCGCCGCCGGCTCCCGCCAGGTCAACCTGACCGTGCGTCCGCCGGAGTTGGCCCAGGCGGGTGCTCTCTCCGTCGTGGTGGTCAAGGCGTGGCCGGACGGCCACACCGAGAAAAGGCGCACGGCGGAGATCAACACCACCGTCGGTTTCCTGAGGCTTTCGGCCGACCCGCGCTCGATGCCGGCCATCGCGCAGCCGCCATACTACGACCCGCAGGCGTCGTTCAATGTCACGCTCCGCAATCTGCAAAACGTCAACCGGAGCGTCAATTTCAACCTGAGCGTCTCGGGCAACGCCGCCTGGTTCGGCTGGCCGTCGGGGAATGTCACCGTGACGCTCCTGTATCCCCAAAATTACACTTTCTGGTTCAATGTCACCCCGCCGGCGGACACGCCGTCCACCACGGTCGGCGAGTTCCTCGTCCGGGTCGAGGAATACGGCAACTCCAGCCGCAACGACTCGGTGGTGCTATCCGTGGCGATGCCCGCCCTTCACGTCCTCGCCGTGAGGCCTCTTCCGGCCAACGCCACCTCTCTTGCGATACCAAGGAACGGCACGGCAACGGTCCCGGTCACGCTGGAGTACCGGGGCAACTTCAACGACAGCTACGACATGGAGGTCCGCAGCTCGTCGGGTCTCCAGGTCTCCTTCCCGCCGGGACAGATCGACTTCAAGACCGGCTGGGTCCAGACGCCCCAGTTCAATTTCTCTGTCGCCCCGGATTCGCCCAGCGGCCTGCTGACCGCCACGGTGAGCTTCCGCTCGGCGTTCGACCACCAGATCTATGCCGAGATCGGGTTCACGGTGCTCGTGGAATAGACGGACGGGTTTGTGCCGTTGGTTCGGGGGTGTGTTTGCGCAATCGGTTCGGGGGACGGATTTTCATTTGTCCTCCAAGAGCCGCAAGTAACGAAAATGTGCACCGGACAGCACCGTCGTTTCCCCGTCGTCCATCCTAACCAACCGCAACAACACGTCCCCCAAACCAATAGGATGACGTCGTCGTCAGACCCGCGGCGTCCTCAGCAATAGAATGACGATCCCAACCAATATCATAAGGAACGTCGGCAGGATCATCGTCCCCGGCTGGATCACGGGAGATGAGCGGACCTCGACGCGGAACGAGCGCGAGTTGTCCTTCTCGGAAAGTTCGGTGACGGTGCCGTTCGAATCTGCCTGGGCCCGGAAGGTGTGCGATCCTGCGGCGGCGGTCCACTCGAAGGTCAGGTTCCGGGCGTCGCCGGGGTTCAGGGAATTGACATGCTGCACGAAGGCCGGCTGGCCGTCGACGAAGGCGGCCACCCGGAAGTTGCGCGCCGCCACCTTGCCGGTGTTGCGCACCTGGATGGTCATCGGCACCTGCCCGCCCGCCGGGGCGCCCGAAAAGGCTCCCCTGAACGCCTGGACCGAAAGCTCCGGGTACAGGCCCAGCCGGATGGAGAAGCTCACGCTGTAGTTGCCGACCAGCGTGGTCGAGTTGGAGATGCCCGCCAGCGAGGCCTGCGCCGAGAAAGGCGTGTAGCTTCTCTCGGTCCCGTTGGCAAGCTTCTCGTAGGCGGTGAGAGGGACGAATTCGGGGTCGCCCGAAAACACCGTCCGGCCCGCCGAATCCTTTATGGTCACGGGGGCGGCCAGCGGCTGTCCGTTCCCGTCGACGCAGCCGCCCGAGGCCAGGACCATCTCCTGGATGTCGGCCAGCCGGTTGGCGGCCACGCCCGGCGCGCTGAAGATATTGTTCTCGGCCCCGGGAACGCGGCCCAGAGATACGACGCCGACGTCGTTCCCGGCCAGGAGGTTCCCGCTGAGGCGGTCCAGCCCCGCCCAGGAGCGGATGCCCACGCCGTTCCCGGTAAGATCGTTTTCGGAGATGTCGAGGGCGCCGGTGGAGTTGATGGCCTCGAGGCAGCCGGTGATGTTGTTGCCGGTTATCGTCCCCGTTATCCAGATGGACGCCTCGATGCCGCTCACGCAGTTGGTTATGGCGTTGTCGCGGACGGTGGCGCCGTCGTAAAGGTAGATGCCCGCCTCGTCCGGGGCGTCGCGGGAGAATGTGTTGTTGGCTATCACGATCGCCGAACTGGGGAACACCGAGAGAGGCGAGTTGAGGAAGGCGCTGTTTTGGACGGTGGAGCTGCCGCCGCTGAACCGCACCTGGGTCTGGTTGAAGGTGCAATGGCGCAGCGAGAGGGCGGTGCGGTAGCCCACGACCGACCCGCCGGTGAAGTCCGCGTACGAGAGGGATTGGTTCCGGGCCGGCGAGCCCGAATAGATCAGCACGGCCTCCCTGCCGGCGGTGCAGACGGCGCCGTCGGCTGTGACCGAGGTGAACCGGATGCGGGCCGTTTCGTTCCCGTCGGCTAGCAGGTTCCCGGCCACCGTGATGACCGGGGCGCTCCCGTCGGTGCAGCTGGGAGCCACCGTCCGGATGAGCACGGACGTCCCGGGCCGGATGACGAGGGTCTGGTTGGCCGAAAAGACGAGGCTCTCGTTGACCTCCACCTCGCCCTGCCAAACGACCACCGCCGGGGGCGTCGCATCCTCCGAACGGACGATGTTTGGGGGGAAAAGGAACGAGAGCGCCACCAGCGCCGCGAGCACGAGACCCGACCTGGAATGGCTCATGCGGGCGCCCACAGGGCTGGCTGGTTATTAGTTTTTTGGTCGGCGTCGGGGCCGGTCCGGCCGCCCGCCGCTCCACAGGCTGGCAGGCGTGCGTCACCGGGCGGAGCGGCGGCGCTCGCGGCGTATCTTTCGGCGGAGCTCGCCGGGCAAAAAATCCGGAAGAAGGTTGCGCCAGACGTAGTAGAGCAGCCACGCGGAGTAGACGACCAGCAGCGCCAGCAGGAGCGCCCAGTACCACAGCCCATATGCGACCGAGAGCAGTATGCCCAGCATGAGCGCGCCGTACGGGAGCTGGGTGACCAGCGCCCGGCCGTACCACTGCCAGGGCGTGCTCCGGGCGCTCCCGATCCCCAGGATGGCCCCCGCCGCCGTCCGGAAGAAGGTCGACGAGAGGGCTATGCCCACCAGCAGGAAGACGCCGAGGGCGCTGACGAGGAAGTCGGACCTTGCGGCCTGGTTGTAGGCCAGGCCCATGACGCCGGAGGCGGAGAAGCCGGCCCCCAGCGAGATGCCGACGAACGCAGCCTCCGGTTTCCCGCGCACCCACTTGTAGTTGAGGGCCACGAAGAACACGAGGTTCTCCAGCGCCGCGAAACCGAAGACGTAGATGGCCGAGCCGACCGCGCCGGCCAGGATGAGGCCGGTGTCGAGCATGATGTGGAACGTGAACCCGACCAGGCCGAGGATCATGCCGATGCCGAATCCTAGAAAGAGCTTCTTCTGCTCGAGCGCGGCCGCATAGCCCCTCAGCAGGTAGTACATCGCCAGTAGCGCCGGCGCCACCCCGAGAAACATGGCGAATATTAGCGCCGGCTCCATTCAGCGCCTCCCGGCTTCCGGGTCAAGGCGCACGGCACGGGGCGCAAGGGGCGAGGAACGTTCGCCATTTCCATCGTCCCGTTTTCCTTGCGCCCTGCGCCCTGCGCCCTGCGCCATTACTTTCGTCCGTACATACATGTTGCCGGCCACAAGGACCAGCGCGAAGAGGACGAAGAGCACCGCCACTTGCGTCGTAGCGTCCCGGATGAAATAGAACAGAAGGGCGGCCGATGCCGCGTAGAACGTCGCCATCGCCGCGGTGGTCTTCCTATGCATCACCCAGGCCATCGGCTCCTAATCTCCGCCAAACGCTAAATATATATCCATAGGACGTCATGAAGAACCGACGGCGCCGAGATGACCGACCGAACCGTACACCGGTATGGAACGCGGCCTTGTGAAGGTGTTTGATTTGGCGGAAGACCCGAACCTGGGGCAGCCCGAACCCGGTACCGAGCTCGAGATGACCCAGCGGATGCGCCAGCTCAAGTCTGCCGAGGATGAGCTGCGGAAGGCCCGCGATGAGCTCTCCAGGAATGAGCAGGACATCACGAAGAAGGCAGACGAGCTCCGCAGATTCGCCGAGGAAACGGTCAAGCGGGAGGGGCGCCTCCGGGAGCGCGAGGGTTCATTGGACCGCCGCGAGGACGAGCTCATCCGGAACGCCCATCCCGCGGCCGCGTCGGCGCTCGATACGAAGACGAAGGCCGTGGATGAGCGCGAGAAGAAGCTTGCCGTCGACGCCCGAAACCTCAAGCTCTTCGCCGAACAGCTGATGAAGAAGGAGCAGGAGGTCAACATCCGGATCAAGAACTTCAACGACGAGGCCGAGCTGGAACTGCGCGGCCGGGTGGAGGCCCTGGCCCGACGGGAGCAGGAGGCCCAAAAGCGCGACATCGAGGCGGCGGGCCGCGCGCAGGAGGCCGCCCGTCGCGAGGAGGAGCTGGAAAAGCGGGAGAAAGAGGCCTCCGGCAAGTTCCAGGATGCTGCCCGCAAAGAGGACCAGGTCCGCTTCCGCGAAAACGAGCTCCAAAAGCGCGATAAAGAGGTCCAGAAGCTGGAGCTGGACGCGGTGCGCCGGCAAGAGGAGACCAAGGAGGCGGCGGCCGTATCCGGCGCCTCCGGCGATGACAATTCGAAGCTCCACGATGACCTAGTGTCGAGGCAGCGCGAGCTGGCCATGTGGGAGGAACGGCTCAACCAGCAGACGGCCGAGCTCACCCAGAGCCAGGACGTGCTCAGGGGCCGGGAGACCTCGCTCAAGGCCGTGTCCGACGACACGAACCGCCGGGAGGAGGAGCTCATCAAGAGGGAGGAGGCGCTGGTTCTCCGGGAGCAGGCGCTCTCCACAATGTCCGTACAGCCATCCGCCGGGCCCCAGCAGGCGGCCCAGCTCGAAGAGCTCCGCACCGAGCTCGAGGCCAAGCGCGAGGAGCTCCGGGTCCGCAACAAGGAGCTGAAGTTGAAGCAGGAGGAGCTCGAGCGCGGAGAGATCGTTCTCAAGGAGGGTTCAGTCAGGCTCCGGGCCCAGGAGGAGCGACTGGCCCACCTGGAGGAACGGCTCCGTCAGTCGGCGGTCGCGCCGCCCGGGCTCAGCGACGAGGACAAGTTCCGGCTGGACCTGGAGCTGAGCCGGCGGTCAGAGGAGCTCAGGCTGAAGGACGAGGAGGTCCAGGCAGCCTCGCGCCGCGCCAACGAATCATTGGACGAGCGCGAGCGGGAGCTCACCGGGCGCGAGGAGGCGCTCTCCGCCGAGGCCGGAAGGCTCACGGCGATGGCCGGGGAGCTCAGGGGGAGGTCCGACGAGCTCCGGTCCCGCGAGGACAACATCCAAAAGAGCCTCCGGGGGCTCTCGGACAAGGAGCAGTTCGTCAAGGAGCTCGACGAGAGGACGCGGCTTCTGGAGGACCGGGAAAGGGTCTCGGAGCAGTTCAACCAGGAGCTCCGGGCGCTGGACACCCTCATACAGAAGAAAGGAGCCGAGCAGGAGGCGCTGGACACAGCTTTCCGCGAGCGCGAGGAGGCGCTGGACCACGACGAGGACGCCCTCGATAAGGAGAGGGACGAGCTTCTACGGATGAAAAAGGACATCGACCGCAACTCCGACCTGCTCAGGGTGCGCGCTCTCGAGCTCGAATCTGGCGCCAAGAGCTTGGCCGAGCGGGAGGGCGTGCTCAAGGGCGAGGAGCAGCGCATTGCCCAGCAGCTCGAGGAGATCCGCAAGCGCAGGGACGAGGTCGAGACCATCGAGAAGGACCTCCGCTACAAGGAGGTCCACCTGGCCACGCTCGAAGAGGAGATAAAGGACTGCCCCTACTGCTCCGCCAAGGACGGCTTCGTTAGCACCATGCGGGCGATAGCCGAAGCGCGGGCGCTGGGGGCCGACACTTCCGACGCGGAGCGGCTCTTCAAGCAGGCCCGGGTGGCGCTCGACGGCTCGAGCTACGAGGGCGCCGTCCAGTACGCCCGCAAGGCCATGATACTGGCCCGCGAGGCCAAGCAGAAGTACCTCGTGTACGGTGTCTCCTACATCCTTTCGGGCGCCGAGCGCGCCGTGAAGTCCGCCGCCCAGCTGGGAGTGGACACTGGCGAGGCCGACGGCCTGCTCCGGTCCGCCAAGGAGTCGATGGACAAGAAGGACTACGAGATGGCCGAATCGCTTGCCAAGAAGGCGGAGCGGGCGGCCATACTGGCCGAGGACAAGGTGCGCGAGCTTTCCGACCGGCTGGAGCGCACCTCGCGCAAGCTCGAGGAGATAAAATCCTATTCGGTCGACCTGACCGAGGCCGAATCTGCGGTCCAGGCGTCGATAGTGCTCCTGAAGGACCGCAAGCAGGCCGAGGCCCGCTCGAGGCTCGAGGGCGTCGAGGAGATGGCCTTCCTGGCTTTCCGGAGAGAGGCCACCCGGCTCCTGGACGAGGCGCGGGACCTGATGACCGTGAACCGCCTTGAGGGCGTGGACCTCAGCGACGCCGAGCTGTTCTTCGCGAAGGCCGAGGAGAGGCTGGCCGAGGGCGACTACGGCAAGTGCATCCAGTGCGCCCGCGAGGCACAGCGGCTTACCGGCGAGGCCAAGGCCGCCGCGGCCTCGGCCCCTTCCGAGGGACCCTCCCGTGAGGGCGCGCCGCGCCGGCTTCGCTCGAGGCCCCGGATACTGGCCGGGACCGTGCGCCTGCCCCAGCCCGGCGGGCCGGCCTCGCCCCCCGTGATCGTCCAGGCCGGGCCGTCGCCGTCGGGAGGACCCGCGGGGAATGGAATGCCCGCCGGCCCGGCCGGGGCGGCCCCGTCCGGCCCGGTGATGGTGCCGGTCACTCCGGGCCCGGCGATACTGCCGGTCCAGGCAGGCCAGGCGGGGCAGAACGCCGCCGCCGGGCCGTCGATCGCCTCCCAGCAGCCGTTGGGACCGACCCGGATGGCCGCGCCCGCCTCTGCCGGCGGGGCGCCCCCGCGTGAGTACGAGTGCCCCAGTTGCCAGAACCGCTTCATCGTCGAGGATGCGCGCCGGCCGCTGTTGACAAAATGCCCGCGGTGCCTGACGCTGATGAAGCTTACTTAGGAAAACGGGCAATCGGGCAATTTGGGCAATGACGGGCAATACGGGGCGACGGTTGCTTTCGTACCCGCATTGCCCGATTGCCCATCATCGCCCGTTATTGCCTTTTTCAGAAAATGAACACGAGCGCCGCCAGGCACGTCCCGTAATTGTCCATCGGGACCGACAGCTCCTCCATCTTGAAGAATATCTCGCGCAGCTCGACGTTTCGGAGCTTGGCCATCTCCTCCATCTTCCAAAGGAGGATCTCGCGCAGTGCCTTCTTGTCCCCGTGGATGTGCCCCTCGGCGACGTAGCCTCCCTGGCCGTCGGCGCGCATGGCGTAGCTTATCCCGGCGGCGATGGTCTCGCCTTCGCTGCCCCTCTGCTGAGCCAGCACGCAGTGGGTTATCGCGCCCATGGGCAGCTCGCGGGGGCTGACCTGCTTGCAGCCCACCGGTATGACCGAGGAGACGGAAACGAGGTTCTGCTCGCCTATCCGGGCATCGCGCAGCGCGACATCGAACGCGTTCAGGTCCGACACCTTGCTGGCGGCCTTCCCCGAAGTCACGAAGTATTTGCGCGGCACTATGAACTCGGTCTTCATACCTGCGGCTGATTAACGTTTCCGTTCTTAAGCTTTGTCGAACGGCCTGCCCCACCCTTTTTCTCAGGCAGGGCGCTTCCGGCGCCGCACTGGCCGCGCCCCGCCCCTCGGTCGCCTCGCGAACATGGCAATGGCCAGCACCACGGCGAGCGCCATCAGCATGCCCGCCGCGACCAGGACGACGGGGAACTCGGGCTCCGGGACCGGGTCCTGGAACGGCCGGAAGACCTCCACGGTCCAGGTGTGGCTGGCCGAGTCCATCCCGTCGGAGATGTTGACCGTGACCGAGTAGACGCCCGGAGCGCGGGGGGCGACATAATCGAACGACCGGTCGTTGGAGCCGGACGGCTCGCCTGACACAGCCCAGGCGTAGACGAGCTGGCTCCCGTCAGGGTCGGTCGCCTTCACGTCGAACCTTGCCGATTCCCCCACCCGGAGCGGCAGGCGCTCCGCGGGCGTCGCGCTCTCCACGACCGGCGGCCGGTTGACATCGACGACGTTCACCAGCCAGGTCGCCAACGAGCTCAGCACCCCGTCCGAGACCACCACGGTCAGGTTGTGGACGCCGCTTTCGGCGTACCCCGGCCTGTAGATGAACGAGAGGGCGCCGGTCTCGACCTGGGTGCCGTCGAGGAGCCAGCGCGATCCCAGGGGATCATTGTCCGGGTCGGAGGCGGTGACGCCGAACGCAAGGTAACCTCCCTCGTGGACAGTGGCCGGGCCGGTCGGTTCCCTCGAGGATATGACCGGCGGGAGGTCGTAGGCGATCCAGATGTCCTTCACGGTGATGACGCCCGGCGTGGCCGAGGTGAAATTGAACCTGATGGTGGCGTTCTGGATGGAGGCGCGCCTTGCCTCCTGTATCTGGCGGTTGAAGTCCTCGCGCAGCTCGGGGCTGGTCAGGGGCGCAGCGCCCACCTGGCCCGGCAGGCTCCACACCGTGACCGCCGCGCGCCCCGCCGTGACGCGCACATCCGATGGGTAGGTCTCCATTCGCAGGTCCAGGGAAAGGGACAGAAGCGTCGGCGTTGAGGATGACGAGCCGCTGAAAAGGACGCGGTAGACGAGCACGCGCCCGGCGCCGGTGAACTCGAACGGGAGGCCGGGGCGGGCCTCCTGCCAGGTGGAGCCGTTGTTGGCGCTCAGCTCGATGGCCAGCGAGGCGGGGCCCTCGCCGGCCCTTCCCTCGGCAAGGAAGACGTCGGCCGTCCGGACGGCGTAGGGGAGCGTCACGGGGCGCGAGGTCAGGGCGCCCGAGGCCGGGTGGGTCCGGTAGCCAATGTGGAGCGAGGAGACCGACGGGGTCCTCTCAGGGGCCGATGTGGCAAGCTGAACCTTCCACCTTACGTAGCGGGCCGGCGGCGGCCCTCCCGGGGAGCCCACGGTCGACATGTCGAGGAAATCGGACCAGGGACCGTTCTCCCCGGTCGAGGTGGCGACCTGCGATTTCGACGAGGTGCCGGGGGGCGTGTCGTTGTGGGCCGAGGCATCCGTCAGCGCGGACGGCACGGTCCCCAGGTCGAGCGCGGGCGAAAGGTACTCGCCCCCATCGAAGTAGGGGCTCCCGCCGCGCGAGTGGAATATCTGGAAATTGGTGCCGAAGTTGCCCTGCCGGGTGCGGTTGTCCCACCAGGCGATGTGGACCTCGCCCAGCGTATCCACGCCCAGCACCGGCGAGTAGTCCAGAGTGTCCGGCGGGGCGTCGTCGACCCTGTAGGCCGGCCCGAACGACTTCCCGCCGGTGGTGGAGTTGGCGTAGAATATGTGGGGATAGCCCAGCCGGCGGTCGTGCCAGGCGACGTGGACGGTCCCGCCCGGGCCGACGCGGATGCGCGGCTGGAACTGGTCCTTGCCGACGCCCGATACGGGGGAGACCATCAGGTTGGCCGAGAAGACGATGCCGTCGGCCGAGCCGGAGTACATGATGCGGTAGCCGTCGAATCTCTTGTCGTGCCAGACGACCTGGACGCGCTCGTCGGGGCCGACGGCCACCGCCGGAAGCGCCTGGAACGTGCCGGCGTCGCCAGTGTCGTCCACCCGCCGCTCCGGGAGGAACCCGCTCCCGCCGGTGCGAGCGTAGTATATGTCGAAGTCGCCGCTGCGGTTGTCGTACCACACGGCGTGGATCGTGTCCCCGCTGCCGGCGGAAAGGCGCGGCCGGAGCTGCTCCCTTCCGGATGCGTCCGTGTTCATCCGGACCGAGGCGCCGAATGAAACGCCGTCGGTGGAGAACGAGCACCGGACGTCCTTGTTGCCGCCGCGGGTGTCCTCCCAGGCGACGGCCAGCTTCCCTGATGGCGAAACGGCTATCGCCGGGTAGGAAGCGTTCGAGCCTGCCGGGCCGTCGTCCACGCGCCGGTTCTGGGAGAATGTGGCGCCTCCGTCCGATGAGGACGCAAGGTAGATGTCCTCGTCCCCGCTGCGGTTGTCGGTCCAGGCGACGTAGACCTTGTTCCCGGGCCCGGCGGCGACGTCTCCCGATTCCTGCCGGGTCTTGGCGGTGCTGTTGTCGTTGACCCGGACGGCCCCGAGGAAGGTTCCGCCGCGGTCGACCGAGCGCGCCAGGTAGATGTTGAAATCGTACTCGCTCTGGTCCGTCCAGGCGACGTATACGCTGTCGTCGGTCCCGACGGCGAGGGCCGGGTCGTACTCGGGCTGGTTGGACACAAAAACCCTCGAATTGGGCCCGAAGTGCATCGCCCCGGCGTTGCGCGCCAGCTGCAGGCTCCCGTCGATCACGGCGGTGCCGCAGGCGGGATTGCCCTGCCAGTTCGTGAAATCCGAGCTGCCCGAAAGATCGGCCAGCCGGACCAGGCCGCCTTCGTATTGCAGATTGTCAAGGGAGCTGCCGTTGAGGAAGCCGGCGCCGGATTCGTTTAGGCCCAGAGAAAGGCGCGACGGGGATGCTGCAATATCGAAGCGGGCGCCTTGCACCAGCGCCTCCGAGGGAAGCGTGAACGCAAGCGAGTCATTGAACCCGGGCGGGACCCGGATGAGAAGCTCGGCCGAGGTCTCGCCCAGGGATGTCTTGAAGAGCTCGGATGCGGCCCGGGCGGGAGGGACGAGCTGGAGCAGGCCCGGCGCGGCCAGTAGCAACGCGGCCAGCAGGGCTCCCGCCTTTGCCACGGCTCCGGTCATAGCACTAAAATGCCCCGCTGCTATTATAATATTTCATGCGCGCTAGGACAACCTTTATCTATGTTATAAGTCGTTAATAGCAATGGCCATGACAGAACGGCACGTGATGATATCCCAGGAGGAGCTCAAGAACATCCGCGAGCTCTACGAGGGCGTCATGTCCAGCGCCTCGCACGGGCTCTTCTTCAAGGAAGGCTCCATCATAGGCATAGGCGTCGCCAGCATCGCCAACCGCGACAAGGCGACCTACTTCGAGACCTGCCGCAGGGTACTGCGCGAGAAGAACTGGGTGAAGGAGGTCAGGTTCGAAGCGGACACGGTGGTGGTCTCGGGCTCCATTGAGGCCTCCCGGGGCGATTCGCCGACCTGCCACCGCCTGCGCGGCATCATACGGAAGATATACGAGGTTTATATGGATAAAAAGATATACTGCCAAGAGATAGAGTGCGAATCCACGGGCAGGGACAGGTGCACGTTCAAGATAATATCCGAAACGAAATGGTGACGGAGGCAAGAAGATGCTCAGGTCGGAGAAGCTGGGAGAGATTCTGAGGGAGCTCAAGAAGGTCGGAGGTATCGAGGCCTCGGCGGTGGTCAGCCGCGACGGGATCCTCATGGCCTCGGACATCCCGGACGACGTCCACGGCGAGACCTTCGCCATCATGAGCGCCACGATGCTGGGCGCCGCCATCACCGCCAACTCGGAGCTCCGGAAGAAGTTACCCGACCGCATCCAGGTCGAGTCGGGCGACGGCCGGACCATCGTCGCCGGCGCCGGCGAAAAGAGTCTTCTCGTCGTGAGCACGCGCGGCCAGACGGACATCCCGGCGGTGCTAAAGGCAATAGACGGCGCCTGCGCCAGGGTCGAGGAGATCGACTGAAAGCGACGGCTGTCGGCAACGCCCGTCCCTGCGGCCCGCCGGCGAAGATTGCTGCATGATGGGGGTGAGGACTTGAAGGTACGGATGGCGGTTCTGGCGTGCCTGATGATGGCGGCTTGCGCTGTATTTCCGTCAGTCTCCTCGTTTTCGTCCCCGGGAGGCCCGGCGACAGCGATCCCTTCATCGAGCAATGATATCGAAGGCCGGGCCTCAGCGAGTTTCGCCAACGCCTCTGAAGAGACGGGGCTCTCCGGGGTCGGCGGCAATTTCTTCGCCTGGGGCGACTACGACAGCGATGGCCACCAGGACCTGCTCGTGGACGGTCAGCGGCTCTTCCGCAACAACGGCCCTCCGAGTTACACTTTCACGGAGGTCACGGGGCAGGCCGGGATCGGCGGAAGCGGCGCCAACTGCGGCAACTGGGCCGACTACGACAACGACGGCTATCCGGACCTCTACTGCCCGTCGGGCGGCTGGTCCACGGACTACTCGCCCCTGTGGGACATACTCTGGCACAACAACGGCGACGGCACGTTCACCAACGTCACGGAAGCGGCCGGCCATGTCACCGACACTTTCCCGTCGGTCGCGGCGGGCTGGGGCGACTACGACCGGGACGGGTTCGTCGATTTGTACGTCGCAAACTACGAGAACGCGTCGATGAGCGCGTATTATCCGGACGTGCTTTGGCACAATGACGGCGACGGGACGTTCACGAACGTGACGGTGGCGGCCGGCGTCGACGAGAGCGCCGACCCGAAGCCCGGCCGGGGCGTTTCCTGGTGCGACTACAACAACGACGGCTGGCCGGACATCTACGTGTCCAATTACAGGTTGAAGGCCAACTACCTGTACCGGAATGACGGGGACGGCACATTCACCGAGGTCGCCGCAACGCTGGGCGTCGCGGGCGAGCCCAAGAACCGGCTGGGCCAGACCTACTACGGCCACAGCGTCGGCGCCGCCTGGTCGGACATAAACAACGACGGGGCGTTCGACCTCTGGGTGACGAATCTTGCGCACAAGGACGCCTACCGCGGCCCTATCTGCGACGACTCCGAGCTCTACCTCGCCAACAGTCCGGCGACCAACCACAGCTTCATCAACATCCGGTCCTCCTCGGGCATTCCGCTGAAGCGCATCATGGGCGGCCAGGACGAATTATTCGTCGGCTGCGCCTGGGGGGACTACGACAACGACGGCTTCGAGGACCTGTTCCTCCCGCAGATATACAACGACATCGACTATGCCTATTCGTTCCTGTACCAGAACAACGGCAACAACACCTTCACCGACGTCTCCAACGACAGCGGCGTCCGCGTCTGGGACACCTACGGCGGGGCCTGGTGCGATTACGACGAGGACGGGGACCTGGACCTGATAACCGGCGGCAAGGGCACCTCCGACATCAACGGGACCCACGAGATCCACCTGTACAAGAACCTGATGAACGAGCAGGGGTCCAGCACCTGGCTGGAGCTCCGGCTGAAGGGGACGAAGAGCAACGCCGCGGCCATCGGGGCGCGCATGTATGCAAATTGCAGCGGCCTGTCCCAGATGCGCGAGGTGCAGGGCGGCATGGGCCCGCACTCGATGCAGAACTCGATGGTCCAGCACTTCGGGTTCCCTGCCGGGACATCGGACGTTTACATAACCATACATTGGCCAAGCGGTACCGTCCAGGACCTCACGTTCAGTGCCGGAGCCGATGAGCTGGACCGTATCACGGACATCTCCGAGACATCGACATTGGCGGATATCACACCGATCGCCTTGACCTTCGATCCGCCGAACCCGGTCGAGGGCGATACGGTCCGGATTTCGGCGACCCTAAAGAACGTGGGCCAGGCGCCTTCGACCAGATACCAGGTCGATTTCAATGATGGTTATGCCGGGTTATATTCCACCGTTATAAATGAAACGCTCGGGCCGGGGGAGAACCACACGATAGAGTATTCCTGGAATACCGCCGGCAAGGCTGGAGCGCATGATATATATGTTATGGCCTTCTCCCGGGATCCGATCGATAGCAATTATGCCAACGTGGACCTCCACCGGAACCTGACCGTTCAGGCCGCCGCCGGCGGCCAGAGGCCCCGGGCGGTGCTCTCCGCCTCGCCTTTGGCGGTCCAGACCGGCCAGCCCGTCAACTTCGACGCCGGTGCCTCGTCGGACCCGGACGGCACCGTCACGGCCTACGAGTACACCTTCGGAGACGGCCAGTCCTCCGGCTGGGTCCAGTTCACCACGCTCCAGCATTCATACGCATCGGCCGGGACCTACACGGCCTCTCTGCGCGTGCGCGACAACGCCTCCATGGTCAGCGGCAACGACGCCCGGGCGACCGTCTCGGTCACGCTTCCGCCCAACAAACCGCCCACGGGGCGTATCGCCTCTATACTCCCCAGCCCGGCCACGCTTGGAGAAACGGTCACGTTCACTGGAGACGCTTTCGACCCCGACGGCGCCGTCGTTTCGTACTACTGGACCTCGAGCCTCGACGGCGATCTTTCGACGGAGAAGACATTTTCGACGACCGGACTTACGCTGGGCACCCATACGATCGGCTTCAGGGTCCAAGACGACCGCGGTGACTGGTCTCCGCTGGTCAGCCGCAATCTGGAGGTTGCGCCCAGGCCGGTCAACAAACCGCCGACGGCGCGCATAATCTCGATATCGCCCAGCCCGGCCACCGCCGGCCAGACCGTCAAGTTCACCGGCGTCGGCGAGGACGCCGACGGCACCATAGTCGATTACCGCTGGAGCTCCTCGCTCCAGGGCCTGCTCGGCTACGGGACGCCGCTTTCGGTCGCAAATCTGTCCGAGGGCATCCATGCAATATACCTTGCGGTGAAGGACAATCAAGGCTCCTGGTCGGCGGAGGCCCAGTCCCGCCTGGAGGTCCGGCCCGGGGTCGAACCGGAGGCACCCAACAAGGCTCCCGGCGCTTCTCTGAGCGTTTCCAGATCGGTGATGCAGGTAAACGAGGTGTTCCGGCTGGACGGCGCTGGCTCGACCGACCCTGACGGACGCGTTATGGAGTACCTCTTCGATTTCGGCGACGGGACGGACTCGTGCTGGACCGTGTCCGCATCGGTCGACCACTCGTATTCCTCGTCTGGGCAGTACGTCGTCCGGCTCAAGGTCAAAGACGACCGGGGCACCCAGAGCCCCTGGTCGCGCGATATAATCGTCGAGGTCAAGGCCAGGAAGGTCTCGGCCCCGGTCAAATCTTTCTTACCCGGAATGGATGCTGCGGCTGCCCTCCCGATGGTCCTGGCGGCGCTATTGCTGCTCGGGAACCGTAGAAGAAGGACCGGCTGACCGAACTCCTTACCTGGTCCCGCCGTACTTTTCCCAGTGGACAAGTTTCTTCATTGGTTTCTTGGGCGCCTGCCCCGGCTTCTCGTCCGGAACGCCCACCGACAGGAGCATCACGACATGCCGGTGGGGCGGGATGCAGAGCAGCTCCTTGACCTTCTTTTCCGAAAAGGCACCGATGTAGCAGCTGCCCAGGCCGAGCTCCGCGGCTTCCAGGACGATGTGCTCCATCGCCAATGCCAGATCGACCTTGGCCCATTTCGCCTTCGGGTCGTCGATGCCGCAGAATACGGCGCCGGCGTCGGCGACGAAGGGCTGGTGGTTGCACGCCTCCATCAGCAGGAACCGCTGGTCTGCCTTCGTTATGACCACGAGCTCCCAGGGCTGGAGGTTCATGCCCGACGGGGCAAGTCGCGCCGCCTCCAGGAGCCGCTCCATGTCCTGCGGGTGGATGGGCTCCTTCTTGTACTTGCGGACCGTGTGGCGCTGGCGGATGGCTTCGAGGACGTCCATGCCCGGAGAACGTGATGAGCCCGGTAAAAAACCTTTTCCCATTTCTGGCACAGGTGCAAATATCTTTATACCCGTACCATTTTGAGCAATCCGATGCAGCGCCTGATGTGCTGGGGCAAGGTCCACCGGGCCACCATTACCGGGGCGGTCGTCGATTATGTCGGGAGCATCACCATCGACGAGGGCCTGCTGGAGGCGGCCGACATTTTGCCCTACGAGCTGGTCCATGTCTACGACATAACCAACGGGGCCCGCCTCGAGACCTACACGATACCGGCGCCGCGCGGATCCGGCACCGTGGAGATGAACGGCGCCGCCGCCAAGCTGATACACGCGGGCGACCTGGTCATCATCGTGAGCTACGTCTGGATGGACGACGACGACGCCCGCCGGCACAAGCCCAGGATAATCATCGTCGACGAAAAGAACAGGCCGACAGCCGCCCGCCGGGGCCAGTCCAAGAAGGACCCGAAGGGGCAGTTCTGAGCCCGGTGGTAACCTGTCCGACATTTCAGGCGTGCTCTGGATAACGGCCGCCGGACTGCTCTTTGGCAGCCAGTTCATTGCGAGCAAGTACTCTGCCGGGTTCAGGTCGGGCGCTTACAACATCTCGATGGCCCTGGGAATCCTTTTGGGAAGCGTGCTGTCCCTTTTGTTGCTCGGCCAATACAGCATGCCGCCCCGGCTTTCGGCCATGGCGTTCATCGGCGGCATGGTCTGGGTCGTCGGGAACTACCTTCTGGTCAATGCCGTGTCCAAAGCGGGCATGGCCCGGTCGTTCATCGTCATCAATTTCACGGCCGTGTTATCGTTCATCGGAGGGGTGGCTCTCCTGGGTGAGCTTCCCGAGGCCACCCCGTTGAGGCTGGCCATGATCGCAGGAGCGGTCTGCCTGGTGCTCACCGGCGCATTCCTCGTGACGGGGACCCGGCCGCGCGAGGGCGCGACCGCCGGCCAGGTCCAGGACGGCCGTGCGGTCACGAAAGGCCTCCTCGCCGCATTCGTTGCGACGATCTTTTTTTCAATCTACAATGTCATAATCGCATTCGTCATCAACGAGGCCGGCGCCGCCGCCGGGCCGACGTTCATCTCGATAGCTCCCGGGGCGGTGCTCGGGGCCGTGCTGGTTGCCATCCTTGCCCGGGACAGAGACCTCGGGGCATGGAGAACGGCTCCGGTGAAGTGGCACCTGCTGGCCCTTTCCCAGGGCCTGGTGTGGGCCACGGCCATGGTCTGCATAATGTTCGGCTGGATGGGCACCGGGATAGCGATGGGGACGCCCATCCAGGTCGGAACGCAGACGCTCGTCAGCTCGCTCTGGGGCATCGTCATGTTCGGCGAGTTCAGGGGGCTACCGGACCGGGGCAAGGCCTATTCACGGTTCATAGCCGGGGCGGCACTCACGGTCCTGGGAATAGCTGTAATGGCCTTAATTTGAAAAGTGAAGAGTGGGGGGCGGGGAAATGGAAACCCTGGAAACTGTTCCACTTCCTCTATTCGATCCCGAGCAGATCGACCACGGTCCTCTGCGCGATGAACTTCTTGGCGAGCTCGATGATGCGGTTCATGTCGTCGATGCTCTTGGCGTTGCGCTCGGCTTCCTCGAATGCCTGCCGGTACTTCGGGTCGATGAGCTGGGCCAGGTAATTCATCGCCACCTTCATCTGTATCATCCGGTCGGTCCGGGTTATCTCTTCTTCAAGCCCGGCAAGGTGGTCGACTTCGGCGCCCTTCTTGGACAGGTCCCCTTTTCCCAGCATATTTGCAACCCCCGCGGTATCGTTCGCCGAACGGCAAATAAGGGTACGGCTTTATAAGTATGACGTCTCGGTTTCTGAGAACCGGCCGGCTCAGTCCTCGTTGGGCGCCCCTATTGCGAAGTACCTTGCGCCCGCTTTCCTCAGTTTGCCAGAATCGACCGTCCTGCGCCCGTCTATCACGACCGGCTCCTTCATCAGCTTGGCGTAGTGGCTGGCGTGGATGTGGCGGAACTGCTTCCACTCCGTCTGGAACACTACGGCGTCCTTGTCCCGGAGCGCCTCCTCGGCCGAAGAGGCGTACTTGACCGGCAGGCCGAACTCCTTGGCGAAGTTGTCCATGCCCTTCGGGTCGAAGGCGGTCACGGAAGCGCCCTTCTCCAGCAGGCCCTTGATGATCGGCGCCGCCCGCGAGAACCGGACGTCGTCGGTGTCGGGCTTGAAGGTCAGGCCCAATACGGCGATGTTTTTACCTGACAGGCTCCCCAGCGCCTTTTCCGCCAGCTCCACCACCCGTCGGGGCTGCTCCTCGTTCTGGTCCAGCACCGCCTCGAGTATCCGGGAGCGCACGCCCCGGGCCTCCGCCACATGCGCCAGGGCCGAGACGTCCTTCGGGAAGCACGAGCCGCCGAAGCCGGCGCCCGCCCGGAGGAAGTGCGGATTGATGCGGAAATCCAGCCCGACGGCCTCCATGACATCGTAAACATCGACCCCGAAGGTCTCGCACAGGTTGGCCATCTCGTTGGAGAAAGCTATCTTGGTGGCCAGAAACGAGTTCGAGGCGTACTTGACGAGTTCGGCCGCGGTCATTCCCATCATTATCTTGGGGCATTCCTTGCGCTTGTAGAAGTCCAAAAGCTTCTTTCCGCTCTTCTTGTCAAAAGCCCCGATGACGATGCGGTCGGGCTCCCGGCTGTCCTCGAGGGCGTTGCCCTCGCGCAAGAACTCCGGGTTCATGGCGGCCCCGAACTCGCCGGCCGATATCTCGGCCGAGCCGGCTATGGCGGGAATGAAAAGGCCGGTGCAGGTACCGGGCGGCACAGTGCTCTTCATGACCGCCAGGTGGTAGCGGTCGCAGGGCCGGAGCGCCTCGCCTATCGATCTGGCGGCATCCTTGACCCAGCGCAGGTCGGCAGTGCCGTCGCTTTTGGGGGGCGTGCCCACGCAAGTGAACGAAAGGTCTGCCTCTCGTAGTTCGCCGACCAGGTCGGTCGAGGCGCGCAGTCGGCCCTTTTTCACCATCTTGCGGATGGCCGCATCGAGCCCGGGCTCGAAGAACGGGGCCTTTCCGGCGTTGAGAGCGTCGACCTTCTCCTTGATGACGTCGAGGCAGACGACCTCGTGGCCGTCGAGGGCGGCGCCCACCCCGGTGACGACTCCGACATAGCCGGTGCCGATGATGGCTGTTTTCATAGTCAGGCCT
>Ga0315291_10000424_pt1 | contig 55670 bp, 81 predicted proteins | sample YL17G12_20_MG_FD_203070 | JGI IMG/M metagenome (GOLD analysis project Ga0315291, IMG submission 203070) | Sediment microbial communities from Yellowstone Lake, YNP, Wyoming, USA - YL17G12_20 | ecosystem: Environmental > Aquatic > Freshwater > Lake > Sediment | place: USA: Wyoming | collected... | reverse complement strand
GATTTTGAAGGAAAACCCGCCATTGTATGTAATCTTTGTCGGTTCTATCATGGACTCCAAAAGGGTTGTTCTTGGGAAGAAGAAAAGAAAGAGTTGCTTGAGGCGACACAGAAATGAGTAAAGATTTAAGGAAAGCGTTAAGGCATTATATTTGGCATTGTCCAATCTGCAAAAAAGAAACTGTGCATCGTTGCGTATTCCAAGAGCTTGTCGCTTGTGACATCTGCGACTTGGTTCAGCATAAACCTTTGAAAAAGTTGCTTGAGGCTTCAGAAAAGGAGAAAGAAACATGAAGTTTGAAGAAGCATACTATTGGTTCACTGTTTTCCTGAATCGTTGTTCAACTTGTTTTTCGGATGACCTTGATGGTGGTTCTGAGAAGTTCTACAAACCAAAACGATTCATCAAAACTTTGGATGAAAAAGAGCAATGGTGTGGAATTGGAAGGAGAGAATTAACATGAAACTTGGAAAAATAACGACTCAAAATAAACAAACATGTCCTTTCAGTTATGAAACTTGCAATCGTTTTGGAAAAATGTGTCGAGAATCACTAGAAAGACATGGTGATGCTTCTATGAATGACTGCTACGTTGCGGAGAAGTGGCAAACGTTTCGTGATTCATTGTGTCTTCCAAGATGGAAAAAGCGAGGTATAACAAAAAAGAAAGCAAAAGAGGGGTTAAAATGAAATGTTATGTTTGGGATTGCACTCGGGACGCTGTAATCTGCATAGAGTTCGCTGTTCCTGAACGGTTTGGCCTGAAAACATACCTAAAACCATGTTGTCAAATGCACGCAGCACAGTTTCCTTCCGACTATAGACGACTTCCTTTAGTTCAAACAAAAAGGGGTGTGTAATTTGGGCTGTGCTTCACAATTAACTCTCGCGCCAAAGATTCGCACTACCTATGGAAAAAGTCAGTACAACTATGTGAAGGGCGACAAGCAACGGATTGAACTGCATAGGGGTTGTCCGTGGGGTCACGAATACTGTTATGAACCCAAAATAGATGAGGATTTTCCTATTCCTGAATTGGTTAAGAATCATGTTGAAATTCTTGACATGAACTTGCTTGCACGCAAAGATGTTTTGCAGGTTCTCAAAGACCTTTGCTTAAAGATGGTGCATAACAAAGTTGTCCATTACGAGGCTGTGTGTGGTTTTGACTTCCGCTTCCTCACGCAAGACATTGCTGATTGGCTGAAACTTGCCAGATTCATCAACATACGATTGGCTTGGGACGGAACGCTTTCTGATCAGTACCGAATCAAAGATGCTCTTCAGATGCTTTTGAAGGCGGGTTACAAGGCGAAGGAAATCAGTTTCTTCATGATCGTGAACTGGAGGATCCCGCGGGTTGAGTGTGAACGGAAACTTGACTTGTTGAAAGTGTGGAACGTGAAAGTCTGCGATTGCTGCTACGATGGCGGCTACCGTTACGCTACACCGTTGCTTTGGACCCGAAAAGACCTGACAATGTTTCGAGCTAAATGTCGCACGCATAATCTATTGGTTCTTTTCGGAATCTATCCAGAACTAAAAATGGGGTGTGTAATTTGAGTTGTGCCTGTCACCTTTCATTCTCATCTTTTCCCTTTCTCAAGCGCGGCTCAAACACAAAACCCCTCCTCGTCCTGTTCTTTCCGCTAATCTACCTATTGTGGATTGCGGGTTGGACCCTGTATTGGAGTGGACAACAGCACACGATGCCCAAGAAGGAGCCTGAAACAAAATGAGTTTGGCCGAATTGATACTGAAGAAAGGGCAGGAAGACGAGTTTTCAGGCAAAACTTGGGTTAACGTTGAAGACTTGAACCAGTGGCGCGAAGGTTGGATGAAAGAACTTTCCAAGTTGAAGTTTGCCAGGAAACATTCAAAGAACAAGAACGTAGTTACGGAATGCATTGACGGAACCATCCTGATGCTAGAAGAGATTTTTGGGTCGTCAGAAGAGAAGGAGAAATAAAAATGAGGTTGAAATTGGAAAATTACAGGTTTCCAGCCTCGGAGCTGGGAACCAAATCGCATGTGAAAACAGCTTGCGACGCGAGTCGGTGGTGCGCGTTGTACTGTCAGGACAGCAAGCTTGGCTGCGCAATCGACTGTAAACTGAGAATCCATTTTAAGATTCCACCGCACGGCGACAAGTTTCCTGTGGAGGAGAGATGAAAAAGCCATGACTAAGGCAAGTTTGCAGGATAAAGCGAATGCGTACATGAGACTGTACAGTTTCTTGCGTTGTAAACATCCTGACGTTCTTGAAGAGTTTAGGAGACTCATGAAAAACTCGAAAGACAGAGCTACCGGAATATACGAGGTTTCAAGATGAAAGGACGGAACGTGGAGAAGGCGGTGGCACTATAATGGATGGTGACAAACTGCTTAACGAGTTTATGAATTTCATCCAGAGGGAAAAGCCTGAGCGGTTCGGTTTCGGTTCTCACCGTGACCTTCATGGTGAACCATGTAAGATAAACTACGTAAAAGAAGCTTGTTATGGAGCTTATGACTCTGTAATTTTCGTGCAGTTTGGCGATCTGATATATGAGGTGATTCCTGTTGAAGCCAAAGCTGACACGGACATTCTCGATGACCGCCTGCGCGCTCAAATTTGGGTTGCTATCAAAAACTTCGGAAAATCCCTACTGCTGCTTGATGTGGAACAATCATACAAGATAAAAAAACACAGACTTGATAAGATGTTGCCGTGTGAAATATGGGCTTTCAACGGAATAACTTTCCAGCAGGTTAGCGAGGCAATCAACAAATTCTGGTACGATGGCGAACCACGTATATCTCAGAGAGCAATCGAAAAAGCCTTTGGAATCCATGAACCAAAAACGCTCAGGGAAATAAGGCATAATATTTGGCTATTCAATGCGGTAGTCAGAAGATTGATTTTCAACCAATGGAACTTCAAAAGAGAACAAAAATTCACTGAGGAAGAAGCAAGAATCGCCTACACCTTTCTTGGTTATCCAGTCTTGCCCAATGCGGTAATGCTTACAGAAAAACCGATCAAACAAGATGTTACGCCAATCAGAAAGGTAGGTATTCAAACACTTTTGGAAGTGAACAAATGACTCTCAGGTATGATCACTTGTGGTTCTGCGTCAAAACCCTAGACGGTTCACTGAACAGGAAGCAGGGTCACTGGATAAAACACGGCGACGAAATCACATCGCCATCAGGCTGGAAATTCTGCAACGTCCACATTGGAATGCGGATTCGACAAAGAACACATCATCCCAAACAAGAAACAAAGGAGACAGTCGCATGACAGAAGGCGAACTTAAAAAACTCTTGAGGAACGGTGAGCAACGTATCGGTTCGGCTAGATGGCAAAATGGCATCGCTATTGAGGTTGCTCTAGCTTGTGTGAACGAAGCTCGTAGAGATATTATTTCAAAAGCGATATGTCAAAAATGGATGGATAATGAACCTGAACCCTGTCCTGAAGAAGATTTGGAAAGATGTTTAGACACTAACAAACCCTGTGAAAAAGCGAAGTTGGTAGTTTCTATGGATGATGTTTTGAAGTGGTTTGGTTCATCGGGTGAGGAGGAAAGGAAATGACGGAATGCCAGTACGCTAAAGTTCCATTCGACGGCGCAACCTGTCTACGACTGTGCAAGTTGAAAGATTGGCTGCTCTGCCCCGAAATTGTCTGGAAAGAAAACAGCGGATCATGCCCATATTTGAAGAAGGCACAGGAAGGCGCTATTTAATAATGAGTGGAGAGAGAGGAGAGAGAGAGAGAGTAGAGAGAAGAGAAGAAGAAGAAGAGCGAGAAGAGTTAATAATTAACGTTAATAATCAACTGCCCAAAAATTCTTTGTCCAAACAAACGTATATTCATAAGTCTTTAGCTTTTCCCAATCGAGATGATATAGTTGCGCTTTTGCAGGATTTAGACGTGATTGCGAAGCGTGATGGCTGGAGTTTCAGTCATTTGGCAACTGTGGCTTTTCAGGAATTTCGACAGCATCATCCTTTGCCTAATCCTCAAGCACAGATTGACAGAATGCTAGACATTCAAATGCCTCATAAGTCCGTGTCGCAGTGTTGCGTGGGAGTGTGCAAGCGTAAGGCCATTCAACTGTTAACCTTGAAGAATTTTGAGGGCAAAACCCAGCAGTTCCAAGTTTGCGAGGGCCATAAGAATTGGCGGCATCCAAAATACAAGTTTCTATTGAATTATCGGGAGATGCATAAATGAGCGAAGGTGAATTGGGCTTCTTTCCTTTGCATTGCAGTGATTGTCGTTCGTGGTGTGGCCGTTGTTTGGCAGGGAAGCGGTTCAGGCTGGCAAGTAGCGACGCATGTGAACTGTATCGGGCTAGGGAGAGGGTGACTGAATGAAGTTTATGGAGGCAGTAGCCAAAGTGTTGCTTCTGAACGTGGACTTGGAAGAGTTGATGAAAGAAACATCGCATATTCAGAAGCGTTGCCAGAAATGTCCTAAGCTAGTGAAGGGGCGAAAATGTCCCAGTTATGGTGCTTGCATATGTGAGATTGAGGATTGGTAACTTTGAAGGTGTTGTTGGTTGCGGACGAGTTTTTCAGTTGGGGACGCTACGGAGGGTTTGGCGCGTTCACTCGGAAGCTTGGAGGGGAGCTTGTTCGCCGCGAGGTTGAAGTGGACGCGGTTGTTCACCGGATAAGCAGTGAGCAGAAGCCTGTTGGTGAGGTTGAGGTTATTGATGGTGTACATGTTAAGACGTTGCCACGGGGCGAGTTGGGAAAGCTTAAGCAGGCAGGTTTGTACGTGTCGGATGCTGACGTGATTCACAGCCAATGTGGGATGCTTGACACTTACTTGGCTTTCAGGAGGAATGAACAGCATGGAAAAGTTGTGACTGTTCAAGATTTGCGAACTAAGGAAGACATGAAGCAAATAGGTAGTTCTGAAAATATGGGTTTTGCCAAACGGTTATCCTGGCACTTAACTCTGAACTTTTATAGCAGGGCGTTGGGGATGGCTGACCGCGTTTTTGTTCAGGCAGAAATGCTTGTTCCAAAGGTCAGAAGCATGTTCGGGTTCAAAGGTGAAGTGGGGGTGTTGCCTAACTTCGTTGATGTTCCAGCCCATGTTGCTAAGTCTGGCTTTCCGTCGGTGGTGTGGCTTGGGAGGCTTGACCCGATTAAGCGGCCATGTCTCTGTTTTGAATTGGCTCGCGGTGTTCCTGACGTTGAGTTTTACGTGCTTGGAAAAGCGCATGGCGGGGGCGTGGATTATGCTGGTCAGTATGGCGCGGTTAAGAACCTGCATTTTCTCGGTTTCCAAGATGGACTAGCGAAGGAGACAGTTCTCAGCAAGGCTTGGGTTCTCATTAACACCAGCGTCTACGAGTGTTTGCCCGTCAGCTTCTTGGAAGCGTTGGCTCATAAATGTGCGTTGTTATCTACGCAGAATCCTGACGGTATTACTGAACGGTTTGGCGTATGTGCGAAGCCGAACGTGGAAAGCTTGCTGGAAGGGTTGAAGTGCCTAATTTACGCTGACAACTGGAAGCACCTTGGGCAAGAAGGCTACGAGCATGTGCTACAGTTTCATGAAACAGGCAAATGTGTACAAGACCATATCGAACTCTATAGGAGTCTAACGGAATGATTTGGAGTATTCTTGATTGTGGCTGCGGTTTACGGGCGAAGGGAACCGTGAATGTTGACTTACATCCTGAACTAACCGAACATAGGGGCGAAGGCGGAACTATTGATGTTCATGGCACACCAAATTTTGTGAAGGCTGACATCCAGCATTTGCCGTTCAAGTCTGATTCTTTCGGGGAAGCTTGGTGTAGTCATGTGCTGGAGCATGTTCGATTTCCAGAGCTGGCTGTCTCTGAAATGTGCCGGGTAGCGCGGAAAGTGATGGTGACTGTTCCGCATAGATTCACGATTAACTTTGGGTACTGGCAGAAGAGTCACAGGCACAAGTTCGGCGCAAAATGGTTTAGGCAGATGTTTAGGCAGATGTTTAGGCAGCTAGGCATATCAGCTTCTATGAACGTCACGTATGGCCTGTTTGGTATTCCTGAACAAATCATAGTTGAAGGCACACGTTGAGATGGTGATGTGAAAATGGACAAGCATGATGAGGAATGGAAAAAACTTTACGATACGACTTTTCCACAGATAAAAGCGAAGTATGATGCTGCGTGTCAAGTGTTTCTGGAATGGAACACTCGTAAGATAGACGGTAAAACGGCGATTGAAAGATATGGCAAGTTGATTAAAAAATGAGTGAGCTAGTATCAATCGTTATTCCTGTTCACCGTCCAGAGAAAGCTGAAAAGTGTGTTGCCTACTTGAAAAATCAGACGTATCCTCACATAGAAATTATTCAGGTGGCGTTTAAGGGGTTTCCAGCGGCAAAAAGGAACTTTGGCTACAAGAACAGTCACGGGTCACTGATCCTGTTTTTGGATGAAGACGAGTACCTGAGTCCGACCACGATAGCTGCTTGTGTAGAAAAGTTTCGGGAAGGCTATGACCTAGTTGGGTTCTGCTTGAAAACCTTTGAACAGAACAAGTGGGTAGACAAGTGTTGCGCGTTATATCAGGCGGAAACTTTCGGCGTTTTACATCGTTTCTACAGAAGAACTGTTTTGGGCAGGATAGGCCTGTTTGATGAAACCTTGGTTCTCAGTGATGAACTAGACTTGTATTATCGAGCGTTGAAAGCCAGGGTCAAATGCGGTGACATTGCTTACGAGGCTGGTCATGCTCTGCACGATTTTAATGCGTCTTTGCATGAACGAATGAGGAAGATGCTTTGGGGAAGGCGTGCTTATCGTGAAATGGTGAAGAAAAACAATTTAGACGTTAGAACAGTGACTTTGAAAAATAGAAAGAGGATACTTCGGGAAATGGTTAAGGCTCCACAGTTCATTTTCGGAGTCGTTTTTGTTGGGTGCTTATGCTTTGTTTTGAGGAGGTTGCCCTAACTTGGGAGAGGAAACAATACGAGCGAAACTCCGTGAAAATCTAAAGGAGTTTTACAGTTGCAGAAAAAGTTCAAGCAAACAATTCACGCCTAAAACGGCACGGATACAGTATGCGGGCGCACTGTTTGATGAACATGAAGCAATAGCACTGGTTGACGCGGTTCTGGATGGATGGTTTGGTTTAGGCAAGAAGAACAGAGTGTTTGAGCAAATGTTCAGTGAATATCTTGGAGTTGCGCGGACGGTTCTTACTAATTCAGGAAGTTCCGCAAACCTGCTTGCGTTAGCCGCGCTATCTTCGCCAGATTTCAAGGGTCACATGCACAAAGGCGACGAGGTAATAACGCCTGCCATGACCTTTCCAACTACTTTCAACTCAATACTTCAAAACAATCTGGTTCCAGTTCTTGTGGACGTTAAATTAGGCAACTACAACATGAACCCGAGCAATCTGCAAAAGGCATTATCCCCAAAAACAAAAGCGATCTTGTTGCCTCATGCGTTTGGGATACCAAATGAGATGGATGAAGTCATGGATTTCGCGGAAGATCATGATCTTATCGTGGTTGAAGATAATTGTGATGCGCTTGGCTCGACCTATAATGGTAAGAAAACAGGGTCTTTCGGTGTGCTTTCTACATGTTCATTCTACCCAGCTCATCACATCACGATGGGCGAGGGCGGTGCGGTTTCAATGAGAGATGATGACGCTAATCTGTATCGAATCATAAAATCATTTAGAGACTGGGGTAGAGCCTGTTTTTGTGAGCATGATGAAACCAACCCCGACGGAGCGTGTGGCAGAAGGTTTGACTTCAAAATAGGTGGAGTACCATACGATCATAGGTATATGTACACTCACATAGGCTACAATTTGAAACCACTGGAATTTCAAGCGGCAATGATCATCGAGCAGTTGAAGAAACTGCCAGACTTCATTGGAAAAAGAAAGGCAAACTTCAAGGAGTTATATGATGAGTTCCATAAGTACAGGCAATATTTCATATTACCCTGTTGGCCTGTCCAGTCTGACCCTTCTTGGTTCTGTTTTCCACTTACCATACGGGAAGATGCGCCGTTCTCAAGGAGAGACATCACTTTCTTTCTTGAAAAGAATGGTGTTCAGACACGCCTATTTTTTGCGGGTAATGTTTTGCGGCAGCCTGCATACAAAAACGTAGAATGCAGAATTGTGGGCAGCCTAGAACATTCTGACAAGATCATGAAAGACTCCTTCTTCATCGGCGTTTACCCGGGCATTGACGAGGAAAAAATGGCTTACGTTATCAGTAAGGTTGAAGAGTTCATGGGGAAGATTTAGATGGCGCGCATATTGGTTTTGGGCGGGTTGGGATTCGTTGGAAGTAACTTAGCTGAAGATTTGGTAGGCAAAGAGCATCAACTAATCCTAGTGTCTAGGACTGACAAGAAAGCGCAGAACATTTCTGGTATTATAGGCAAGGTCAAAGTCGAGTATGGGGACCTTCTCAATTTTGGTTGGCTCGAAAACATTGTGAGGAAGCATGAACCAGACGTTATATTCCATTTGGCAGGCCAGTTAACCACGTATGAGTCTTTTGAGAAGCCATTGTATGACGTTGACGTTAACGCGAAAAGCACTTTGGTCTTGTTAGAAACTATTAGGAAACTGAAGAAGTCTTGCAGGCTCGTTTATGGCAGCACTTTCTGGGTGGTTGGAAAACCAGAATCGTTGCCAGTCAACGAAGAAACCCCGTGTAACCCATTAAACATTTACGCGGCTAACCGGTATGCCAGCGAAAACTACTGCAAAATCTATCACAATGTTTATGGCGTGGACGCTCTTGTGATGCGGCTCACGAACACTTTTGGGGTCAGAGAGCAGTATGACAACCCGAAGAAGGCGGCATTGAACCATCTGATTTACAGGGGATACAAGGGCTTGACTGTGCCCATTTATGACGGAGGCATGTTTTTCAGGGATTACGTTTATGTTTCAGACGTAGTTTCTGCTGCGGAAACGATTATGGAGACAGGCAAGTCCGGAGAGTGTTATTTTGTCGGGACTGGAGTTAATACGTGGTTTTACGAGGTTGGCAGGTGGATTGAGGAATTGACTGATGGGAAAGTCGTTTATGTCGAGTCTCCAGAATTTCACAGGAGAATCAACGTGGGAAACATAGTTGTTGAAAACTCTAAAATTAAAGGTTTAGGTTGGGACTGGAAGGTTTCTGTAAAAGACGGAATCCGATTAGTTTTAGAGCATTACAAAAGGAATGACTGAAAAATGAAGGTTCTTCTTGTTCGTCCCAAAATGCCGTTGCCCGACCCGCAGTTGTACCCGCCCTTCAGCTTAGTAACTCTCGCGGGACACGCTGAATCGCCAACCACTGTTAAGATTGTTGATTTTCAGGCGGGCCAAACCTTCAAAGATGCGGACTGGCGGCCTGACGTTGTTGGATTCACAGCCTTCACTAGCCAACTCTCAGAAACGGATAGGCTTGCCCAAGAAGCTTCCCGCTTGTGGCCTAACACGTTGCTTGTGGCAGGCGGTGCGGGCGTGACAAGTAACCCTGACTATGCTTCAGGCCTACTACCAAACTTGGACCTGCTTGTTGTTGGCGACGGAGAATCCTTTATGTCAGACTTGTCGAACGTCTTCGATTTGAAGCAACGAATTATTCGTTATCCATTTTTTGATTTGGCACAGCATAAACTTCCAATGTGGAGCATGATAGACTATAATCGCTACGTCAAAACTGTCGGTCTTTCTGTGGAAACGAGTCGGGGTTGCCCTATGAACTGCGTGTTTTGCACTGCTCATCTTGTCAGCGGAAAGAAATGGAGGGCTAGAACCGCCGAAAGCGTTGTTGAGGAACTGCAAGCGTTGAAGAAGCTGTACCGTTGCCGTCTGTTCTATTTCACGGATGACAATGCCACGGTTAACCCTGAACGGTGGACGCGGCTGATGGAACTAATTGTCGAGGCAGACCTTAATGTTGAACTGCGTGTGCCTGAAGGCATCCAAGCGCATCACCTCACAGAAGAAACACTTTCGCTCATGAAGAGGGCAGGGTTCAGGATGATTACGATAGGCGCGGAGTCAGGAGTTCAGCGAGTGTTGGATCATGTGATTGACAAGGGCGGCTTAACGGTTGAACAGATTGAATACGTTGTCAACACAGCATCGCGGGTAGGATTGGGAATCAACTGTTACTTCGTCATAGGCATCCCCGGCGAAACGTTGGAAGAAGCTTCTGAGACTGTGGCTTTCGCGGAGAAGCTTAGGAAGTTGGGCGCGTACAGTTGCATGGTCAGAAACGCGATTCCCATCCCAGGAACGCGCATGTACCAACAGGCGAAGGCTAAAGGCTACATTACCGTGCCAGAAGACAAGTTAAATGATCTCACGTTTTTGCATGGCAACTACCATTTCCTGAAAACGCCTGAATGGAACGCGGCTGACATAATAGGTTTGGTTGCGGCGGCTCAGAAGCAGGATGCAAGGCACATTCTAAAGCATAGGAAGGGTCACATGTTGAAGGTCGGCGTGAAAAAATTGTTAACGAATCCTGGTGTGGCAATTAAAAGGTTCAGGCAACTACGGAGCGAAGCGAAATGAGCAAGTTTGACATGATTGTGTTTTCAAGACCAGGAACAAACCCGAACGTTCAGTTGCTCAAGACTTTGGAGCGTATGCCAGACGCGCATGTGATTGTTTGGAAGGAAAGCCCGTTGAGCCTAGCACGTAAACACGCGGTCACAGCGGCAACAACGGAGTGGGTTGGCATGGTTGACGGCGACTTTCTCTTGCCCCTGAACTGGTTAGAGACTGTTTCTTCAGGGATAGGTCCTAGAGTTGGCGCGGTGGCAACGGTTGAACGTCAAGGTAACAGGCACATCGCCGCTTACAACAGGGTAGTCGGACAAACGGTTAAGCTGAACAAGGTAGACACGGCAGCGCACATCGGCAACGTGTTAGTGCGTCGCAAGCTTTACTTGTCTTACGTGCCGCCGCCCCTGTTTTACGGTGAAGACTTGCGGTTCAAAAGGCACGTTGAAAAGTCTGGCTATGAATGGAAAGTCTTGCCAGGCATCGGCGCGGTGCATCTTGGCAGTAGCAAAAACTATTATGCCGTTGGACTTTCATACAGGCGGGATAGGCATTATACGCCGTTTCAACTTGCCCGCCGAACGGTTGCCCAGTTTCTATTCATTCCTTTCGCTGCGCTTGCGAATCGTAGCAGTGAAACTTTCGTGTACCTGAACAGGATTAACGTGCAGTTTATGGCAGGCTGGCTTACGGGCTAGGGTGTTCGCCCGCCGAACGGTTTGACAGCAAGTTTAATATGGGTTTGACAGTCAAAGGGTATGTCATGTTGGAAGGCAAGTCTACTGTTTATCGTCATCCGAAAGGAAACACGTTGTACGTGACTATTCCCGCCGAGGTTGCTCTTGACTCGAAATGTTTCTTGAAGCCTAAAATGGTTGTTACTGTTCGAATCAGAGACAAGACTATTCTGATTATGGAGGAAACGAAAAGATGAGTTCCCGTAAGACCGTGTTGATCCGCGATGTTCATGTTGAATATGCAAATTTGGGTAGGCTGTTGGCTAGGATTCGTAGTGAAGAGCGTATTCAGAAGGTCTGTAACGTGGTAAGTTTGGCAGAGGTGAAACAAGCATGAAACGAAATATTGATCCGCGTTTGATTCCGTGGATAATCCTGATGTGCGGCCTGTTCCAAATCTTGCTTGCTACGTTGATTAGCGTGAGCGTAGTGGCGGGGGTTACGCCGTTGTTAGGTGTTGGCGGCTACGTCGTGCTAGGCAGCCTTGCGTGGTGCTGGGCAGTGGGAACGGTGTGCATCGTGTATTATCTGGGGAAAAGGAAAGGCTTCAGTGAAACTGCGAAGCTGATCAGAGGGGAGGTGAAATAAGTGAACAGGAAAATTTTAATGTCGGCGGGTCTTGTCTTGCTGGGCTGTTTGGCTGTGGCTCTTGTGTCAGCCGCGCTTTTCACTGCCACCTACAACATGAGCGCGACGACAACTTTGCGGAATGTAGGCTTATACAGTGACCAGGCTTGTACCGTGTTGATTACGCCGCTTGTTGGGTATGTGCTGACTGGAACTTTGCAGGATGGGTCGGTGCTGACTGTTTACGCGAAGAACATTGGCACGGTGTCTGTAGCTGTATCGGTTGTGCCGGAGACTAACGTGAGCTGCATAGTTGTCTATGCGCCCTTAACCTTCACGCTTGCGGTAGGTGCTGTGCAACCGATTACTTTGACTTTCAGCAACGTGATACCTGGGGTTACGGCAACGTGGACATTCAGACTGGACGCTTCTTAGCATCTTTTCGCTGTCTACCCTACCTTTTTCAGTTAGAAACCCTTAGTCATAATATTCATGGGATAACAGAAGAATGAGAAGACCAAGATTCAACCTGTTCGACAGTTACCCGCCGTTGCCAGAAGACAAAGAACCTGTTTGCCCGCGCTGCAACAGTAAGATGATGTTCAGGAAACAAAACTTTGCCGAGTTAAGTTACGAGTGTCCCTTGTGCAGGACCCAAATGTTCATTACTTCCAGGAATAATCAGAGACTGTGGAAGGTGCTTCAGCTAGTTCTTGTTGCTGCCGCGTTGGGGTTTGCTGTGGGCCTTTTGTTTTCGCGGTTTTTGCTGTGGCAGAGTCCTAAGCACACAGAAATGTTTCTGTCTCTGCTGTTGACAAGATTTTAATACTGAATCGAATAAATGGGAAAGTGCGATCTAAGTTGGGTAAGACAAAAAAGAAAAGCAAAAAGAAAAAGAAGAAGTTGACTCAAGAAAAGAAGGTAACTGAAGAGAAAAAGTAGCTTTTTAGGGCTACGGGTTATCTTCCCAGTTTTTCTTTTTTGGTTATAGATGTGGGTAAATGAATCCTTCAAAGAGGCTGTAGCCAAACTCGAAAAGCATCACCCAAAATATTAGGAATTGTTCTCGGCTACTGAAGTATTGTCTGCCCCATTTGTAGATACAGAGTAAGCCCACCGCATTGACTAGACCGCCTGAAAGGTACACCCAGAAATTATAGTTTGACATGATAACGTAGCTCCAGGGAACGCCAAAATGAATGCTCACGAATTTGTAGCCAAACAGTAGACCAACGCCCAGATGAGTGACTTCATGGATGATGGCACTGTAAAACAGAAAGGCTAAGACGAACCAGAAAACTGCTTTGATATTCACTGTTTATCTGCCTAGTTTCTCTTTTATCCAGTTCCAAGCTGCCCGCAAGTTTGTGAGTATGGCAAAAGCGGCTACTGCGATGATGGCTAAGATTATTCCAAAGTAAATGAGGGAACTAAAAAAGTCCCATTCGCTCAAACATTACACCTAAGTTAGTCTCAGCTTGTTTTTGACTGAGTAAAGCATGACGAATGCTCCAAAGAAATAGGCAACTGGCACAAGTGTGACAACGAAAAATAATATGCTATGTACGACTAGGTATCCGCAGAGACTTGCGATGGAAAATCCTAAGCAGATAATGAGTAGTGTGATTAGAGCATTACGATATTCTTTTTTTGTGTTTGTTTCTTGCATCATCATTCACCTAAGTTTTCTGTTCTTCTACATTCTTTATGAGTGCGCTTAAATTGGGTTCCTTCTTTATGAGCGCGTCTATGACGTTGCCAAGGTCGCCTTTTTTACGGAAGCAGTTTGTTCTTAGCAGTTCGTTTGCTTCGAGGGAGATTGCCACTTGTAGCATCACTTTTTTGGGTGTTGGTCTAGTCACGTCTAATGTGAGAACTTCTATTTCTGGTGGAATGTCATGCACATATACATCTTTAGGAACTGCCAGTATCAGCTTGGTTATGTATGGTTTGTACTTGTCAAGTTTTTCCTTCATTATCACGGGGCTGGGAAGTATTTGGCATTCTATCGCTACCTTCTCACCGTTCTTTATTCCTAAAACATCTATGATCCCTCTGGTTTCGTCTATATATATACCGCCAACCATAGACTTTAGGACGACTGTGTACCCTTGCTTTTCAAGATAGTCTTTGGCTAGTACCATCATCTGAGTGTGGACGTTTCCACCTTCTATAGTTCTCATGTTTTTAGTCTCCATCATGTGTAACACACTCTACTAAGTATTTAAAATGTTGCCTTGTTACGTTAACCTTTCTGTGCTAACGCTAGATGCTCTAGGGTTCCATTTGCCAGCATTTTTTCTAGTCCTTCTCCCAATGTTACCATGCGCCCATCTTCTAGCTGTGCTGCTATGCGACTCATGAACTCTTGTTCGTATGTGGCTAGGTTCCATTGGATTGCGCGGAGTTTCAGTTTGATGTACCAGTAGAGTAGTCGCCAGGCTGCGGGTTCGTCGTTGACGGTCATTGTTTCTGTCCTATACGTTTTGGGATTGTATTGTTTCACGGTTTTGTTGAGGACTGGAGTCTTGAAGTGAAACATAATCTGTTTTTCTATTCCTGCAACTTTGACGCGGTGTATGAAATCTATGGTGGTTTGGTCTTGGTTGTTAGGTCTTGGCGTGGTTAGTTGCGCTTCTATGCCGTAGCTTTTGAGCAACGTGATTATTTGTACTTGGGTCTTTTCTGGGGATACTTCTGTTCCCGCGTAAGGATACTTCATATTTGTAACACCTAAGTAAGTATAGCACACTTACCTAGTATAAATAACTTTCCCTACTATACTTTTCTCAGAAGCCAGCAAGATAATCTTAGCGAGAAAATAAAAGGGAAAAGATTATTCGGAATATTCCAGACAGATTAATCAGACCAAAAAAGAATAACTTTGATCCTCTTCATCTCTGCGTTTTTCCGTTCTTTGACCCGACCTTTGTTTTCTCTTTTCTTCCCTCATGTATTCTCTTACTTCTTGAGAGTGTTTGTATTTTGGGGTTGGCATTCTAACCATAACCTTCAGAATATTCTTTCATGTGTTTACGGATTTAAAACTTGTCCTAGACTGTCTTCGACACCCCTACCCGCGGGTAGCCCAAACTGTCCTTGGACATCTTAGGGAACTTGACCTATTATTTCCATGGGCTTCCCAGAGTTTTCCATGGGAACCCTATGGCGGCGGCTACACTTCAGTGTAAAGTGTCAGGCATGGTCTTTTCCACAGAACAAAGGCTGAATCTCGGAGAGGGCTATTCTAATCAATTAAAACAGCTATAGCAACCAAATCATCGGTTCAGCGCGCCGCTTTCCTTGTTAGTAGCCCAATTTCATTTTCCTTTTCGCAAGCATGGCCAAAGCTGCCGCGTCCTTCGTGGTTGGCATCACAGGTTCACCAGGTTGGCCTGTTGGAGAAGAAGCAACAACTGTTGTAGGCTGAACAAGTCGTTTAGTGATGTCAGGAGCTACTTCAGGGTCTTCAATCAGTTTAGTGAAATGTTCAAAGGCAGTCTTGGTTAATCCTAATCGAATATTCCAGTATTTACGGAAATCGTTCCTTTCTATTCCTGTGAGCATAGCCTTTTCTTTGAAGAATTGTTCACCATGATACACTACACCGCCCACAATAAAGTCTCCATCCATCAATTCCTTATCATACTTCAGCGCATCAGGAGTCAACGGAAAAGGAATATCCTCGATCAATATCATTTTACTAATCATTTTCTTCGGGTCTTTAAAGTTGCGTAGCCACAACCACCGCACGTAGCTGTAGTGACTTTTAATTTCTCCAACCCTGTTGTAGCAGATGATGTCTCCAGTAATATCTTCAAGAATAAAACTAGCCACTTTGTTTTTTCTGGTGCATGTCCAATCGAAACAATTAATTACGGTACGCAAAACTTCCCAACTACTCTGTAAACTCGAATACACTTTCCTGTCAGCGTAGTAGAGGCTGCTCGGAAACAGTACGCCAATATCGTCTACGCCTAGCCAGGGGATTCTTTCGTCGTGTTCGATTGCGTCTTTTAACATCATGAGAAATTTTCTGCGTTTGCTGACTACATGCTCAAGCACTAGGTCGCAATCCTTCAGTAATCCCATACCGCGTTGTAAGAGCAGGTTTGATTTTGCAGTGCCTTTGGGACCGCCTATGCCGTTTGATTCCCAACCGTGATTGTCAATGGCCGTTCGCAAATATTCTATAGCAGTAAAACCGCGATGAACGATACCATATTTTTCGGCGGTCTTGAACATGTAACTGATTTTTGCTTTTCTGATTTCTGCCTGTACCCGAGACTGAATAGTTTCAGGCGGAAGCATTACTTGACCGCTCATTTCTATTCTCCTTTATTCATCCCTTCAAAGGCGGTCTTTGTGAATATCACGCGGGTATTTCGGTATCTGTTGAAGTCGAATCCCATCATCAAGTATTTCACGATGTCCGAGAAGAGGAGATAAACGTCACATTTCTTGTACGTGTTTGTGGTTAGGTAAGAGTCTATTTGTTTGCGTTGTTTTGACAGTTCATATTGGCTTTCCTTGTCAAGAGTATCTATGAGTCCCCTCATGGCTTGAAGACCACGGAAGCAGTTTCCCTCATGGTAGAGACGATCAGTAATGTACTTCAGTTCATGCGCAAGCCAACACGCATAGATTTTACGCGGGTTAACAATCTCAGTTCGTCTTCTCAGATTAACATACATGCCCGTGACTATGACAACTACGGCTAGGTCGATGATGAATGGTGCTGGTCGAAGCATGTCTAAACTGTTTCCCCATGATGAAAGACTGATAACATTGGCAAATACTAGGAAAGCTAGAAAGAATAACACAACGAGATAGTCTTTGTGTAGTTTCATGCTTGTTCAAACGGATAGTATGTGGGCTTGAAGGTAAAAGGGTTTTTGTGGTTTATCCGTTCGTCCGCCGATCAGTTCATGTGTAAAGGTTTAATAAGAGAGAGGTTCATACTCTCATCAGTGATGCTGTGGTTAGGCGAATACATCTTGTTCTTGAGAATGACGAGTTCGCTAGACTCTTGGTTTTGAAAGGTGACAAAACATGGAAAGACTTTCTGTGTGAACCACACTTGCGAGGGAAAGCACCATGAACGAAGATGCTGAAAAAGTTCAGAAGCTCAAGCAACTTCTTGAGACTGTTCTCGAAAAGCTTGAAGATACATCAAGAACTCTCCGAGGAGAAACAGTATGAATGAACAACTTAACGAAGTTCCTATCATACCATACAAAGTCTACACTCAGGAATGGATAAAGAAAGGCAAGCAAGCCTACCAACACGGACAAAAGGCAATGCTGAATGGTTTACTGCAAAATGCGATAGAAGTAAAAGGATTTACACGGGCTACTGTTCGCCTAAGTGGTAACGAGTTCTCAATCTGGAACGACGGTCAAAAGGCGTTCACAATGGAAGATGCCCGGAGCATCTTTTATTCTGAAAAAGTGAATCAGATAGGTCGTTTCGGTGAAGAAACCAAGTTAGCCATCGCCTTCACTCAAGACAAGCGTCTATGGATAACTTCAAAATCTGATTTGGAAATAACTTATCAGTTGGAACTCGAGGGTTTTCGCATCATCACCCCGTCTAGGGTCGTTTTGCCACTAGATGTGAAAACCGAGGTATTTGGCAATCTTGAAGAGCAACCGTGCCTATCTGAGCTAGAGTCTTTTTTGCAAGCGATTCATGGGATAAACCTCTTCGAACACAGATATGAGATAATAATAAACGATAACGGAACTGCCAAAACTCTGAGGGAGACTTTCCCTAATCCGCCGCCAATGATACTTCAACAAACCTTGGCATTCGGGCGGATCAAGGATCATATCACGATTTACCTGTGGCGGCAACATGAATGGAAAGGTCCGTGCCCCTATGACCGACCAAATGGACTGTATCTTGCAACACAAGGTGTTTTGATAACTTGGAAGGCACTGTGGGGTACGAGTGCCGTAAGAGGTTTCGTAATAATTGACGACACTGAGGGTCGCATCTTCAGCAATTTAGTGACCAGAGACAAGCAAGTGCCAAACGAGAAAGCCCCAGAAATGGCGATTATCCACAAACTATGGAATGAATTGAAGTCGCAGTTTCAGACCCAAATCTCAATTTCCGAACTAGAAGCACGGGCTACAGCGCAATTTCGAAAAATGATGGCGGGTGGAAGCTCCAAACCAGTTCTAATTACCTCTAGGAAGCAAACATACCTCTACGTATGCCCTAAGTGTGGTTTTGAACAAAGAACTCCTGAACCAAGAAATGACCTATTCTTTTGCCCGAAGTGCGGTACTCCGATGGAGAGAAAGATCGAGAAACCAAACCAGTCGCACTTCCAGCGCAAGTATACGCTGCATTTTATCGAGGATGAAAACTACCGATCCCGTGGCTTCATCGAAATTGGTGATCCGTTAGAAGGTAGATTAGATGTCAATAGGAAAGACCCGCTTTTCGGAGTCTACAAAGACGAGTTCAACATTCGGTTCAAAGAAATCTATCATCTGCTTCTAGAGCTTGGCACTACAATGAGACAAGAGAACTTGACGGCTGAAGAACTAAACCGCATTAGAATCCAAACGATCGCTACGGATAATGAATGGCGCAAGGCGAAACGCAAGAGTATCAAGGACAATGAGTGGCGCGGGGATTTTTCGGGAGTTGCCGTGACAGATGAATGATTCACAAATTATGAATCTTCCTAAAATTCAACCAACAACTTTCATGTTTGAAGATAAGATCCTCTACTATATTTCAGATGAGAAAACAAAACACAGAGTCATAGAGTCGAGAGTTGTTGCGAATGGAACTAGGGATCTCTGCTGGGCAAGTGGTGATTCATTTCGAGATTGCAGGATAAAACGGATTGTTGACACGCCTAAAGAGAGCATAGAATATGTTCCCAAAGGAGACATCTTATGGCTTATGTTTGACCCTCCATACAATGGTTGTGTGAGCATGTACCTTGATGCTGGATCTGATGATATGGTTCCCAAGTTGATTACGGCTATACTTAAACGATGGCATTCTAATTCACCGGGAAAGGATTATTCCATGTATGGTGGTCGTGACTATTTATGAGTAAAGAAACAAAAAAGAAGTTTGAAACAATACGTGTACTTCTTGACGGACTAGACAAAGAGATTAAGCTTTGCCGAGAAATCCTGAGAGGCACAGACTAAGGTAAACCTGTAACGTAGCGTTACAGAAATCAACATAACTCCCCTCTTTTTTTCTAGTTTGTTTATTCCAGCTTTGCTGATAGTCTTGATGCTACTTTGTCGTGAGATGGCGGTGTTTCTTTTCCTTCCAGCGTAGCAGTAGGAATCAAGCCCATGCTCACTTCTTGCAGGTAGCTTCTGTGAAGGTACTGGGCAATCCGCGAATATAACGAGTAAACTTCCTGTTTCGTATATTTGTTGGTGGCAAGCATACTTTCGATGTCCATGCGTTCTTGACCGAGCAGTTTTTGGCTTTGCGTGTCCAAATTGTCAATAAGTCCTCGCATGGCTTGGAGTCCCCTGAAACATCGGTTGTCGTGGTACAGTAGTGTTACGGCGAAGCCCATCTCATGAATCAGCCAGCCTAAGAAGATTTTGCGAGGTTCAATCGTTGCGCTTTCAAAACTGCTCATGCCTGTTCAGAACCTACTATGGTGTGTGAGAATTAAAGGCTATTTGTCTTTGTTGTTTTTGACTGCTTCCACGATCCGTTCAATATTTCTGATTAAGCCTTTGTTGGCGAAGTACGTGCCGACGGCTACGCCTGCGCCCATTCCCATGCCAGTGACTATGGCGGTTAAAATGATTTCTAGGAAGTCAGTCATGAGTCTGAAGATAGGTGCTTGAAAACTTAAGCCTTTCTTGTTCGTCTGGCGAACAGGCTGCCTAAAACCTTTTAAACCGAAGAATTTACACTTGGTATAGAAGTGACAGAAGCATGAATCGCTTGTTTATGTTCAGGTACACTCTTTTCATGACGATTGCCTCGTTAGCGTTGACTGTTGTTTTTGTTGTGAAGGGCGGAGACTTCTTCCTTGGGTTCTTGTGTCCCATCTATGCGGTTAACACGATTGTACAATCTCGTTCCTGTGTCACTTGTTATTCGGAGTTGAAGCTTGAGGAACGGTTTGGTTTGCTTGTTGATGACATCAGGAACTATGGAACGTTGAAGAGGGAACGGAGAAGTGGAAGAAAGTAGGGTGGAACCGGTTAAGGAGCAGCTTCGTCTTCCCGGCTATGACCTTGTACGCAAACGCATCGAAAGCATAGACTACGATTTGATTAGGTACTGTTTCATGACCGCCTACATTTTCGCTGGACGAATCAGCGAGGTTGTGGGGTACAGGACTGGCGGTGACACGCATACGACTCCACGCGGACCTAGGGGGACGGATGTGAAGTTGGACGAGTACGAGTACCAAGGCAAGAAAGAAGAGATAGTAGTTTTCACAGTGCGTACGGCCAAGCGGGAAGGCCTAATCAGAAACGTGGCAGTACCAGTCAATTATGAGCCTTGGGCAAAACCGCTGTACGATTACTTCAAAGGCGAGGGCGAGAACCTAGTCTTTCCAATCAATAGGCAGACCGCGTGGGCTTTTGCGAATGAAGTGTTCAAAGACCTGTCGTATCCGATTGAGAAGTACGGCGTGTTCACTCGTAACATTGACGGGAAAACGCATAATGGTAAGAAGGGAACGATTACGCTTGTGCCGCAGCATCTCAGGTCGTTCCGTCTTCACGCGCTCAGGCATATGCGGGCTACGGAGTTGGCGGAGTTTTTCGGGTTCAAAGGCTTCGACCTAGCAACGTACTGCGGCTGGACATTGGAAAGCACGGCAAGGGCGGAAGGTGTTAGCCCCGTGATTAGCCGTTACCTTAGCTTGTCATGGCAAGGGTATATTGAGAAGCTGTTTAAGAAAAGAAGAGAATAATTCATTGCGTTGCCAAATAAACTAGGAAGCTGCACACCATAACAGTTGCGATCAGTATTGCCCAAGGAATCTTCACCAATCGTTTTGCAGGGTAGAGCAGTAGCCAGACGAGCCAGCTTATCATCCAGCAGAATGTTAGCAGCGAAAAGAATGGGGCAAGCATCATAATGGCTTCAGCGTTTGTGTTGAGCGTAAAAGCTTTTCTACGCAAAATTTCTTATACAACTTAGTTAGTAACTGTTTTGCAGGGATAAGCTTGGGTAACAAACATCATACGCCTAGTTTGCAGATGCCCTTCTTTAAGCCTGTCACGTACGCTGTGAAGGTGAATACACTGGAGCCGAAGCGGAAAAGCACTTACCAGAAAGTGTCGAAGCCGAGTTTGGCGATGGTTAGCAAGGAAATGAAGGAGCACCCGTGGATTAGTCAGCGTAACGCGATTAGGCTTGTGAAGGATCATTTGAGGATGGAGAGGAAGAAATGACAGATGGCAATGGTGAAGAAAGGCGCATTGTTCCATACGAGCCTAAACGTGAACGCGAAGACGAATGGGACAAGAGCAAGGCTAAACCTGCGGACGTGAAGCGAAGCGGGTTCCAGCGGTTGCGCGGTTTCTTTAGTCAGGCTAGAGAGGAAGGAGCGCGAGCTTACAGTAGCCCACGCAAAACGTTGAAGGGAAGAAGCTACGGTCAGCCAGCAGGTCATCCGGCAGAACCTAGAGAACGCGGAAGCTTCTTCAAGCGGAAACCCGCGCAGACCGTTGAGTACACGCCGCCAAGCGAAGAGACTCCTGAAAGCTATCGTGGACGCACGGTGAAGATTAAGGGATCAATGAAAGATGGGAAGCTGCACACTGGATTCTTTTCGCCTAGTCCTCAGCGTCAGTGGGAAAAAGAGATTATGCGTCAGGAACACAAGAAAGGCAGACGCTACGGAATGATGAAAGGCGCATTCTACGGCGGGTACTATGAGGGAAAAAGAGTGTCGGGCTATGCACAGTCGAAGGGCGGTCCTAGTCCTAGACCGAGAGGCGGCGGCGGACGTGTTGGCACAATTCATCAGGGTAGCATGAATATGCTTGAAATGTTTACGGGCGGCGGAGGCGGCGGCGGAGGCAGAGGCCATGCGGAGCCAACGATTCTCGGTATGCCAGTGTTTCCAGAGCAGCATAGGCCGTACAAGCCAAGGCCGAGGCAGCAGCGTGGAGGCGGCATCAACATTACCGTGCATGTGCCTCGTCAGCAGCCACGTAGACAATCATCGAATGGTAGGCGTAGGCGAAGGAGAGAACCTGACCCGTTTGGAGGCTTGCTCTAGTGCCATGCAAAACGAAGCATAGCAAATGGTACTATATCCGTAAGGCTCAGAAAGTGAAGAAGCGAAAGTAAGATGGTTAGGTGTTGTCCGACTGTTAAATCTCAGCGTGTTCGTAGGCTTGCCACTGTAACGGAACGTGGGGCGGTCAGGATTAACCCAAACGTGAAAGGACAGGACAGAACTGCCCTAATGAGACATCAGAAAACGTTCATCAAGGAAATAAAGCAGGGAAACAGCTTCACAGGCTCGTACCAGAAAGCCTTAGCAAGCGAGCATAGGGGCATGACGAAACATCAGATTCAGCAGTATGAAGGACGATTAGGCGCGATTGCACGTTACCATCCATCCCGTTTTAAGAGTGGCTGGCGAAAGCTTGTTCCTGTGGGGAAGCGAAGTTGAGTACACGCTTTGCAAGACCGCCTGAACAGCCAACCATTCAGCCGTCGTCTGCCGTTCAAGCGCAGCAGGCTCAAGAGGTTCTGCCTTCGCAGGGTGGAGCGGATGAGACTGTTGACGTTATCAATCGGAAGCTTCAGTCTGGAACGCCGTTGACTACTAGGGAAGCGGCTTTTCTGGGAAGGTACTATCCTGCTGAGGCTCAGAAGTACGCTGGCGTTCAGAGGATCAACCAGAAACTAAGCGGCGGCACGCCACTCTCGACACGGGAAACCGCGTATATGGCAAGGTACTATCCTGAACAGGCTAGGCAGTATGCTAAGGCATTGCAGCCAAAGCTAGATATGCGTCAAGTTGGAAGAGTTGCACGGTATGAGCCTTGGAAACTGTACGGCATGACCGAGAAGGACTATAATGCTGGGTTGACGAAACAGTACACTCAGCGCACGTTGGAAACTGCACGTCAAGCGCGTATGGTTGGCAGCGAAGATTTCTGGAAAGGGTCGAAGTGGCCCGAGTTTGCGGGTAAGGTTGCTCCAGTTAGTGTGCCGAAGGGTTACAGGCTGCAGTCTGTCTCGTATATGGACCCTGCGCATTCGATGGTTCAGGTTCAGTTTGCTCCTGAAACAGTAGGCGCAACTGGAACCGTGAAGGGCGGATACAAACTTAGCGATTATGTGCGTGGTCTTGCGTTGTTGGGTGATGTAGGTTCTAGCAAGGTGACGGCTGCACTTGTGGGAACGCAAATTTACCAGATGGCAACTGGTCAGCCTGTAGCGGCTACTCCCGACGTTTTCGATCCTAACGTACCATTGCTTGACAAGATCAGGTACATGACTGGTGTTACTGTCACTCTTGTTGGGGCTGAACTTTTAGTGTCTGCTGGTCTTACTGCTGGACAAAGGGCGATTGAGCGTACGCCTGACTTTTTGCAGGAGAAGATTATGCCGCGTGGTTCAGCGTTGGAGAAGAAGGTTGCGGATTGGGCTTACGGAGGGATAGAGGGCGGCTTTGAACGTACAGCCAGCGATGAACTGTTGAAAGGGAAAGCAACGGTTTTTCTGGAAAAGGCAAGTGCAGGTATCAAGGGCGCGTTGCCTGACCTTGCAGGTTACATGCGCCGTAGAATCGGTCCTATTGCCCAAGCAACAGTTGACTATCCCACAGTGATGGAGGAAGGGGCCATGTTGACTGGAAAGCAGCTTAGTCAAGACTTGCCCAGATACGTTGCGGGACAGGAAATGTTTGATTGGACTGTTTCTCCTAAAACATCTGGTTACGGCGCGACTATGCCTTCTGTCATTGAAACGGAGATTGTTAATGCTCCTAAACTTTCAGGCGGGTTAAGGGTTCTTCTTACAAGCGGGTTGACCGCTGAAGAAATGTTGGGGCTTGAGAAGCAGTATCAGGAAGTGCAGTTGCAGAAGGGAAACGTGCCTGAGCAACGTCTTAGTTTTACGGGTAGTAAGCCTGAAGCACAAACAGGCATTGTTCTTGATGTCGGCTCGTTCGAGAAGGTTCCTTATAGAATGGGGTACACTGACAGGCTTGGGTTCGAGAAACAGTTTCTTCCTCCTAAAACCCCGTTGGCCACGCTTGCAGAACAGTACGGACCTAAGCCCCAGCCAAGTGGTCCGATGGAAAACTATCTGCTAGGAGAAACGCCGAAACCCCCAGTTGCAGAAATGCCTGGCGAACAGGGGTTACTGACTACGACTAAGGCTGTGCCAGTTGGTATGCCGCAGAGTCTTCAGAGGGCTACTGTTGAAAGTCTTGTCGGCGGGTCAACGTTTCAGGAAGGAGCGGTTGGCATTCCAGGCTTGGTTGCTTATGCTGGCAGGGCTTACCCGGGCGTTGTTAGGCGTGGGCGCGTGGAAAGTGTGGAGGAACAATATGTCAGTTATCCTAAAGAAAAGTTGGGTGCGCCCCTGCGTCTTGAACAGGGGATGGGGCTTGTGTCTTTACCCAGCAATATTGTTAGGCAGGATGCGAAGGTTGGTGTCGCGTCTGGTTTAGACTTGTCGAGTGTGTTGCGGACTTATCTTGGAGTGTCTGAATCGGCGGGGCTGGCGAGTTATACGGATCAGGAAACCGCGTTGATTCAAACGCAGCGTCAGGTTCAGCGGCAAATTCAAGTTCAAGAGCCACGGCAAATTCAGATTCAACAGGGACAGATGACTCAAGTGCCTCCTATGTTTGATTCTGACGGGATGATGCGTAAGCTTATAGGCGAAAAACCCAGTAGAACTAAACGGGTCAAGGTTGGAAGGTACGAGCGGGACTGGCTCAACTGGACTCCACAGCAAATGATGAAGCGTATGGTGGGAGTTGGGCATGTTGAACGAAGAAAGAAGAGAAAGTGATTCGGGAAATGAGTGCGATTGAAAAATGGCAGAAGCGTGCTGAAATGAGTAAAAGAAAGTTTAGTCCTGAAATGCGACTGCTAGAAAGCTTCCTGCTTATCATGGCGGGAGCATTCACTTTACTAGCGTTGCTAAACATACAAGCGGGTTTAGAGTTTGGGTTGCTAGGATTCTGCACAAGCCTTGGGTTGATAGCGGTGGGGTCTGTTGACCTGTTGTTGGGCATGAACAAGATCACCATGTTCGAGCGGAAGCTTCATGAGTTCAGGGAGAATAGGCAGGGCATAGTCGCAATCTGGATCGCGTGTTTCATGGGCTTGGTCGTGTACTCTATCGGATGGTTCGTGCTCGCATGGAGCTGCTTCGGCATAATCGACCTGATGACAACCACGTTCACTTATCCCGCTCAAGCCCTGAACACGATTACGCTGATGAGGCTTGTACTAACGTGGCATCCAATATTCTACTTCATCGGAATGTTGCTGTGGGCGTATGCGGAGAGTATGCGGAGGGAAACTGGAACTGAACCGCTCGGCTACCTCTAAGCTCACCGTCTTTTTTCTTCTTCTAATTCTCAGTTGTCAAGCCTTAGCCTTCCTTCCAGTTAATGCCGACAGCACAATCACAACCACACAAGGCTTCGAAGCGTTAAGCTACACGAAAACATTGTATGCCGTAGACATCACTTATCCGCCCTGTTGGAATGCTAGTACTGGCAGCGTGTGGCCATTGACGCATTGGAACGTGGGCGGACAGATAAACTCGAGTGGCTATGAAATCTGGAAGACATACCTGTTCTTTGACTTGTCCCGAGTTCCCTACGAGGCGACAGTTAACACTGCAATCCTCAGCCTATACATCAACAGCGACAACAGCACAACAGACTTCAACGTGACATTGCAGCATGGATCGGGCTACCCGCACATTCCAGTTCTTTCAACAGACTTTTGGCAAGGACGCTACAGTGGCAACGGAGGCAACCGCAGCACAGGCGACGCTTTGACGGCGGCGGCATGGTGGAACATCACGCTAACGTCTGAAGGGCTAGGCTGGTTCACATACGATACAACAACAAGCTTCGTGCTTCGCAGCAGCAACGACATAAACGCCACCGCGCCTTCTGGCTCAGAATACATTATCTTCGACAGTTACGGCACACCGTACCCGCCTGTCCTCTACGTGACTTACACGTACTCGGCAAGCTACACTCTGGTCACAAGGGGACCATACTACGAGGGCGGCGGCGTTGCGCCAGTGAACGTTTCAATCACGCTGTACCGCCAATATGAAGCTCCTGAAACTCGCTTGCTTAACGGGTCTGGCGGAATAGAGGATGTGGAAACTTGGTACGCGGCGTTTCAACCCTTCTACTTCGTATGGAACATTAGCGATCCAACCCTTAACGAGTCGCGTGTGTATTGGCTTATGAACCAGAGCTTCGAGAATGTTTACGTGTTTGTTCCAGACGCAGCCTCAATTCATCAGCGGGTCACGTACACATTGAATGATATTTATGGAATCTCAAACGCTTACCTTGAACTGCACTTACAGGTGGATGGCTATGACAGGATTGTTGAACGGAACAAGGCATCTGTGACTGCACCGTTTACTTTTTGGACTATGCAATTTCACAGTTACGGTCAAGTTCTCATCAGCGACCAAGGCACAGTGGATTTTGGCAGTAGCGACCCAAGCAACACCGCGCCCACATTGCAGGTTACAAGGTTCAGTTTTCCAATCCAGTACAACTACTACAACGTGCAAGTCACCGCGCTCAGATTGAACGGCACATGCGTAACCGTCTACTACAACGATTCTGATGCGACAACAAGCACAGGGTCAGTCGCGTTGCGGCTTAACCATACTACCGCAACGTTTTACAGCAGTTCATGGATGGGCAATAGTTACACGTTGACCCTCAACACGCTAGGCAGCACAACAGATTATAACTGCCAAATCATCGGAAACCGCACTGACAATGATTACGTCTGGAACATTCCCTTGCCCGCGCCCTTGAACGGCACAAGCATCTGGGCTGGTCTGGATGTGATGTTCCCAGACTTCTACACGACAACAGGAATGCACCTTGCCAACGCCTTCGGAATCTTCATCATCCTCTGCATCTTCGCCGTGTTCAGCTTTTGGCACACTGGACTCGCAGCGTTTCTCGCGGTGTTGACGAATGCGATTATGCTTGCGATTGGCTGGATGGAATGGCTGCCCAGCACAGGAACAATCTTAACTGTCAGCTTCATAATAGTGATCTTAATGGCGATTAAAAGGGGCAGACGCGGGGAGACTGATTAATCATGAAATGGTTCAGAGCCTTCTTTTTCCTTGTCTGTTTGAACATGAGCTTCTACGTGTTGGCGGCTTCACAGTTTTATCCAGTGGTGATTCCAGGCACGTATCAGCCTTTAGCGGGGTTCCTGAATGTGCTTCAGCCTGGTGCGGCTAACGTGACTGACTTGAATCTTGTGACTTGGTTGAGCGTGTCGTTGACTCCGGAAACTTTGTTGGGTATGGGTGTTGGCGGATTGATAGCGGGCGTATTAGCGATTTTTACTCGGAGCTACGTTTTCGCGTTGATAATTCTTGTGTTGTGGTGCATCACAATGATTGCGCCTGTGTTGCAGTGGGCTTTGGGCGGGGTTATGCTGGTTATGCAAGCGGCTAACGTGCCGTGGGCGTGGCAAGTCGTTATTGACGGTTTGACATTCCTCATCTTCTTCATGGGTATTTTGGAGATAGCGGTGCAAAGACCCATCAGCCAATAGGTTCTACACTGTAACGTCAATCAGCTCATGCAATTTGCGTCGTGACTCCTGAACAGTGTAATGGTACTTCCACACTAGCCGTTCTGCGATGGCAACAAGTTCGTCTTTCATGCGTTCTCTATCGCTGGCACGTATCGATTTCATAAAGAGGCTTCAGGATAATCTGTGATGATAACGCATATATTTCTTTTTCTAGTGTTCGGCGGATGAACAGTTTTAAAGTCGGTTTGATAGTAAAGCTTTTATTTCACGCCAAACCTTTTCAGTCTTGCGGATGGTGCGTGATGAGTGCCCAAGCCCATAGCGGTTGACAGGACGGTAACGTTGCCTAAGAGCGGCGACAGAATCCCCGCCGAACGTTTTCATGTATCCAAGTTGAACGTGCGTGTGGATGAACCGTTCGGCGAAAGCGTAAACGACAAGGCCCTGATTGAAAACTTGCGACGGGGCAACATTGTTGAGCCTTTCTTGGCAAGACCCGAAGAGAACGGCTACGGCGTTTATGTTGGACGCAGAAGGTTCCTTGCGAAATGTGCTGTGGAAACGAAAGCGTTTGTTGTTGGAAAAGACGTTCTAATCGAAAACAAGGACATGGGACAAGCGCGGGAGGACAGTCTAGTTGATAACTTGGACGTTCTACGCGAAGAAATGAATCCGTTATTACGCGCTCAGGCAGTGCAGAACATCATAGACCAGAACATGATTGGGGTGCGTGCGGTAGCGCGGAAACTAGGCATTCCTCCCAGCACGTTATCGGAATGGACAAAGATACTGGAACTCACGCCGCCGATGCAGCAGGCAGTGGCGAAGGGACAGATTTTTTATAAGGACGCTTTAACGTTGGCGAAGATGAAGCTAGGCGAGATTCAGCAGGAACAACTGGCAAAAGCGTTAGAGTCGGGCGGGCGGGAAGCCTATCTGGTTGAATTGCAGAAGATTGCGAGTGGGATGGGAAAGCGGGGTATGACTAAGGGCAAGTATATGATTGCCAAAGCCATGTTTACGAAGTCTGACTCTGCCACTTACGATGGGCTTCTCAGGTTAGCTGGCGCGAAGAATATGGAACTAGACGAATATGTAAAATGGGTTCTCACGGAACATGTGAAGAATCTGATGTAACCCTGTTCGGCGGACGAACGCCTCAAATGCACGGGCTAATGCACAAAAGTTTTAAATGATGAATGTGTATTAGTTCTTGGTCAGGTGAGTTTGAAACGAGTAATAAGAAAAGAATCAAGATTGGGCTTCTAGGCACAGCAAGCATTGCACTGTTGCTTCTTGTTGTTTCTGGCATGTTCATTGAAAGCAGCGGCTTAACAGGCGGTTCATGGCATACTATCGCAGAGGGCAGTTTGGCTAGTACGATGGCGGGGATTCCCGACGCTTACGGCAACTACATTGCGTATGTCCGTATTTACCAGAACACAACTGGGTCATGGGTGGCGGTAACTTCAGTCAATTACCTCACGTTCACAAACGGATCAACCCTGAGTATTCCTGCGAACCAGAAGACAATTGTTGAGATTGAAGTGTTGTTAAACGACACGTTAGCCTCAGACCTTTCAACAGCCATAGCAAGAACCCGCGTTTACATAACAATAACTGGCGTGACCACAAGCACTTTAATGACTTACTCTACTGGCAGTCATATCGGTCCAGTATGGGATTTGAGATACGCTTATCCTAGCCCAACAAGTTCGCCAACATCACTTTGGACTCCAGCCACAGACACTACCTATTCGACATTGGCTCAGTACCAAGCATACTACTAAACAAGCCGAAGGCACCGAGATGAAATGGATCGCCCAACTGCTTACAGTAGCGTGTGCGTTAACCCTTTTCTTAGGGTTCTTCTCCTTCGTTGACTTTGTAGGCGCACCCGTCTACGCTGATGTGTTGATTCAGGTCAGCGGAAGCGGCACAACAACGCCCGCGGCAGGCTACTATTTTGACACTTACATTGTGGGCGGTTCAGTCACAGTCACCGCATATCCCGCGAGTGGTTGGAAGTACATGAAGATGCAACGGAACGGCGTGGACTGGACAACGGCAAGCCCGTACACGTTCACTTCTCTTGATTATTTCGAGAACATCACCGTATTTTTCTCACCCTACGTTACTTTGGTCATGTCTGTTGTTGGAAGCGGAACCACATCGCCTGCCGTTGGCACGTACAGTAGCACGTATGTCTGGGGAGAAACCCTGAGCGTTTCTGGAACTGCCAGTGGCGGCTACGTGTTTTATGGAATGAAAAGGAACGGGGCATGGTACAGTTACACTAGCCCAACCAGCTTCACCTTGTCAGGAGCAACCACGTACATCGAAGTTGACTTTGTAGTGCCTACGGCTTGGCATCCTGCTGAGTCGTGGAGCTTCAACATTGGCAGCGTAGCAACGGGCTTTCATCCCGTCGAAACGTGGAGTTTTAACATTGCTTCGGTAGCCAGTTTTCATCCTGTGGAAACGTGGAGTTTCAGCATCGCCGCTGGCGCAAGCTTTCACGATGTGGAAGCATGGAACTTCAGCATCTTCTCCGCTGAACCTGCCATGTGGCACGACGTTGAAAGTTGGAACTTCACTCTGAACAGCACCTTAACATTGCATCCTGTTGAAGCTTGGAACTTTACGCTAGACACTTACGGAGTTCACGATGTCGAATACTGGAACTTCACATTGAACTCGACGGCAACATGGCAGAACGTTGAGTATTGGAACTTTACCATTTCAACAAACATTGTCGGTTGGCGCACATCGGAAACGTGGAATTTCAGCATGTTCAGTTTTCATCAGGGCTTCGCTTGGCCCGCCCACTTTCCCTTCTGGCTCAAAGCCTACGACACTTACGTGGACTTTAACGATTGGGCATACTTCGACACTTGGAACTGGAACCCAGACTACATTACCTACGTGACCTTCAGCAACATTAGCATGGGCGTTGGGTTGCCTGTACCCAGCATGTACGTGAGCGTCATCAATGGAAACGTCAGCTTCAGCCAAATAGACTATCTTCACGTAGTCAGCTTCGACCTGTACGGCTTCACTGGAACCATGCCACAACTGATATTGCAGGGGCTCGGTTCGCAAGCAGCGTACATGACTGTTGACGGAACACTGTTCCCAATCGGCGCGGGATGGCTCTACGATTCTGGAACAGACACGACCACGGTACAATTCACTTTTAACGCGACGGGCTATTACAGCGTGGTTCTTAGCTGGGGAATCGCGCCGAGCGCATGGCATGGAATTGAACAGTGGAACTTTAACCTTGCAGCGTCAGCAGGACCAACTGGAATAATCATTGTGACGAACACGACAAGCTACTATCTCAGAAGCGACACAATCACCGTGAACAACAGCACAGCCTACTACATGAACGTGGCCAACAGCGCAACCGCCTTGACCATTAGCATCACGGATGTGAACAGCGGCTTATCCGGCTCGATAGGCTACCGAGTCTATATTCTGCATCAGGACGGAAGCATAAGTGAGTTGACGGCGGGTGTTCCAGAAGCCATCGGCACGTTAACATTGGACAATGCAAGCTATGTGAATAGTAATTGGAACTGTCCACGAACAGGCTTGAGCGTGGGTTGGGACGCGATCCGCGTGGACGCTTACTTGCGGGCTGGTTCTGATCCTTGGACGTTGAAGGGTAGTTGGGCAACTGACGATTTGCTGGATAATGCGGTGTTGGCGAGTACGTGGGTGTTTAACGCTTACCTCAACAAAACAAGCACGGCGGGAACAACGGTATCATTCACGTTTGGCAGCGGCACACTTCCGGGAATAGTTTCGGGCATACTCTTGAATCCTGCAACAGAGTTTGAGTTGATGCTGTACAATTTGGGCAGGGGCAACTTCTTCACTTTCCTCATGTATCCCTTCACGTACCTGATAGGCAACCTAGTCTACGGATTAATGATGCTGCTCATTCTAGTGCCAGTCTACGTTAAGTACCGTGACATTGACGTTATCCTGTTGATGATGATCATGTTCGGCGGTGCAGGCGGCTTCTTCTGGGCCATGATTCCCGAGACTGGCTTATGGGTCGGCTTCGTCGTGATGGCATTCGCGCTTGCCGCGTTGATTTATAGGGTGTGGCCTCACTAGGCGACTGGCATGACTGAGAAGAAGGACAGGAGTTTCGGCGCGTACTTGAAGTATGTGGAGCAGCAGTTGGGTTTGGTGAATGTGCGGTTGGACGTGGAACGGCTTGAGGACGAGTTGGCTGTTCCCATAATCAGGAAGCACAACAGGGACAGCCAGAGGAGGGCAAGGGAAATGCAGAAGCTACGGAAAAGGCGGGATGAAGAGGTTCGGAAAATGTTGAATTTGCCAAAGCTGAAAGGAAGAGAAGAAATATGAGTAGGCATAAAAAGAAAGATTCGCGTTTCGAACGGGGAGCTGCGAAAGTAGCCATCTTTGGTTTAGAGCAGTTTGCCAGTGTTCAAGACATGGTTCAATTTCCTTTGTTACAGAAGAAAGAGGGAAAGCTTGTTCACGGAACATATCATTTGGCAAATAGGGTAGCAACCAATGTAGGGTTGCAGCGTAAAGTTTACAGGAGACTCAAAGACAAAAACACTATCGAGTTGATTGAATGACTTTCATGTTTCAGCCTTTGCTTGGTGTTGTTCTGTTTCTAAGTTTTGTCGGGTTGTTAGGTGCAGTGTCGTATGTTCTTGCTTGGTTCAGTTTGAGAAGGTCAAGCAAAGAGAAAGTGGATTAACTGAAATGTCATTTATCATACCCTTTTAAATAGTCTTGCATGGCATACTTTTGTTCCGATCAAACATGTTCAAGAAACTGTTTGGAAATAGAAAAGGACAAACTGGCATTGCCATCGCTCTGATAATCACTCTTGTTGCCCTTTCCGTCATTATCCCAATCGGAATGTGGGTTACAGGTTTGATTTTCACTTCGATTCCGCAATCGGGCTGGACAGCAGCGGCCAACACTACCATGACGACACTGCAAAGCAACGTCTGGGCAGCCTACTCGTTGAGCACAATTTTGCCCATCATCGCAGTCGCGGGAGTCATCATAGCTTCAATCACCGGATTCATAGTTTGGCGACGCAGCGGACAATAGACTGGGAGGACTAGAACCTCCATGAACTATAAACGGCTACTCCACAACAATAAGGCGCAAACTGGAATCGCTATTGCATTGATAATCACGCTGGTCACGATAAGCATAATCATCCCTGTTGGCCTGTGGCTTTCCAGCACATTGCTGACTCTGATGACTCCAACGAACGCTTCGATGTTCACGACAACCTACAATGCTACGTACAGCAACCTGAGCGCAAACATCTTCGCGGCCTACAGCCTAAGCACGATTCTGCCTATCATCGCGGTTGCCGGTGTCATCATCGCAGCGATTACGGGCTTTATCGTGTGGCGACGCAGCGGCCAGTAAGTTTCTCTCTTTCCCTCCTTTTTTCTTTTTGAATAAGAAACCTTTTATTTTCAACCATGCCTTAGTATTGTATAATGTTTACGTTGTTGTTAACTGAACTTGAAAGCATGACAGTCACAGTCGGCTACGTCTTATTCCTAAGCATCACCATCCTGTTTACGTTGTTGTGTGTTGAGGCGGAGGAGGCTACGAAGAAGATTGTGTTCGGCGGTTTCAGCATGGTGTTGTGGTGGGTTTGCTCCGCGATGAATATGGGCGTTGCTCCAGCGGACAGTGTGACGCAGGCTCCAGTGTCAATCATGTTCTTGGGCTTCGGACTTTTCATGTTGGTGTTGACGGCGAAGGCGGGCTTTGACGGTTGGCGACTCGCGTACGACAAAAAGTATGACGTGAGTACCCTATGAAGTTCTGGGTTTTAGACCGCGTGTTTCACAGGAACAAGAACGTGCCGCCAGAAGTCACGAATGCTTATCTTGCGGCAGCGGCTCAGGGCGAAGCCATGCGTAGCAGCGAAGCGGATGTAAGTAGGGAAGAACAGTTGGGAACAAACAACGAGTTGCTGCATGACAAGGCAGTTGAAGGATTGCTTGAAGAGGAGATGTACCAGAAAATCGTTTACCAAATCGTTGACAACAAGGGCGCGCCGATGCTGGATGGTGCGGGTAATCCTAAGCTGGGCGTGTTGCGTGGAGACTTGAACTATGACATGGCCGCGATACGCATGATGCTAAGTCATGTGAACAGGGCTAGTTTCCTGAATCCTGCTGAAGCGGCTATCATGAAGGTTCGGATTCGGGCGATGATTAAGATGATTAAGCTGCAAACGAGTCCTGACCGTTTCAATCTTGGATTCGCCAACTTCTTACGCGGAATTGAGATTGACGCTATCTTCCTCATCAACGACGCGGAGGGCGGACGGAAGGGGAAACTGTTGAAGACTGTTCCGCGTATCAGCCAGATAGAATTGACGCAGAAGAGTGGGAAGTCAGAATGACGTTACCCTTTTCGTTGTTGGAAGAGGCAGTGCAGCCAGCAGGAATGAATCCTGTTGTTCTCATGTTCATCATCCTCTGTGCTTGTCTGGTCGGGTTGATTGCGGAAAGCGTCATTTGGCTAGTCCTAAGTTTTACGCAGCCCAAGTTTACGAAGACTATTCATAGGGCAAGCATGAGGAAACAGAACGTGGCCTTCATCTTCAAAGGAAACAACTTGGTGAAGACTGTGGCGTGTACGGTGGATCATGGGTACTTGACGACGAAGGAGAAGAAGCCAATGCATGTTCTGATTCCTAGGCCAGTCTACGAGAATCCACGGGAGAGTCTTGATTTGAAACCGCTTGAACCGTTACCGCCAAATGCGACTCCGCAGCAGACTCGGGAGATTCAGGAACGTAACTCGATTGTCCAAGCGGAGAACAGCAGGCTTATTCAAGATGCGATGGAAGTTGAAGAAGCCAACCTTGCACTCAGGAAAATGGATAAGGAAGTCACTAGGGTTCACGGGTTCGAGGGCAGTCCAGGCTTACGGGCTTTCTTTTTGTATGATGGCATCGGACTTGCGGTGAATCCTGAAACGATATTAGGCTTGGATGCGGAGGGCGATTACCGCGTGGTCGAACTGCCCGAAGGTACGATGGCTAATGGCGGTGGTTTAGGTAAGTTGCGGAACATGCTTATCCGCGTGTTTCTGCCGATTAACCCTGAAGCCGTCAAGAAGTTTCTGGGCAAAACTATTGACCAAGCCATATTGGATGGCATGTATCAGGATGGCGTGGAAGAAGGGCGGAAGACAAGTAACATTGACAAGGACAAGAAGATGATATTGTACCTTATCATAATGGGCATTGCGGTTATAGGGTTGATGATTGTTGCAGCAAAATTCCTTTAGTTCGCATAGGAGCGGGGCATAGTGAATCGGGAAGTTCCATCGAAGAAGCTGATACTTGCCGCCGACATCTACGCAGCCGTCACTTTCGTTTTGGGCTTGACGTTACTGTTCACTGGCGCGGCGTTGGTGCTGATTGTGTTGGTTGCCACATTCCTTATTTTCGGCGGCGCATTTAGTCTTAACCTGCTAAGGAAAGTGTTTACTAACTGGTTCACAAGCATCGCAATGGGTAAACAGTTCCAGCAACCAGCGCGACGTGTTCCTGAGAGGCGGCGAGTCGAAGCTGAAGAAGAAGCGGATGAACCTGAAATTGAAGAAGTTCCTGAAGTTAAGCGGACACGCGGTAGACCACGAAAGTCTTTTTGGCCGCCAACGGTTGCACAGCAGAAGAGTGAATCTGCCCCGCAGAGAATCGTTCCGCAGCCGAAGCCGATTGTTGCTGAAGCCACGCCACCTCAGACTGAACCTCTTGACTTTGACGATGTGATGCGGATCGTGTATAGCGGGGAAGGCGTGGAGAAGGTTTCAAATAGTAGCACTGACAAGAAAGGGTTTCTAGATAGATTCAAAAAGAATGAGGGCTAGGGCGGAGGTGAATCGAGAAAATGAATGTTAGTTGGAAATGGCTCACAGTCACAGCGGTTTTGATTGGGCTTATAGTAGCTTCAGGCTTCATCTGCTACAACATCGGCATTCAAGACGGTTTCAACAGTGGCGCGGTAGTCGGGTACAATGGCGCGTTGAAGGACGTTGCTAACTTGCTTCAGGAGAAGGGCATAACTTTGGATTGGCACAGCAACACGAACGGCAGCTACACGCTGAAAGTGATAACGGCGAATGGGCAGAGTGCTCAGGTCACGGTATCAGCGAACTTGGTTGTGGAACAATATCGGGACGGCAGGCTTGTTAGTTCTGGTCGTGGTGCAGGCACTTTCACTGATGTTGGCAAAAACTGGACGATACAACAAATCAGCGCGTTGTCAGGCATGGTTGCTGGCGGCACGGGAATAAACACGACTTCAATCGCAAAATACTTGGGCGACGCACTCAACACTACAGCGGCAACTTCTACAACGTACATGCTTCCAGGCGAATACAATGCAACGGCGGGTCTTCATCGTCAAACAGGAACACCTTCATATGTTAGTGTTGGCGTGTACAGCGTCACGGTGACGAAGACGGCGAACGCTACGGCGACAACGCAGTTGTGGGGACTCTACTATTTGCCATACAGCGCAACGGATACGACATCACAGAATAGTTTGGTTGCTTGGGACACAGGCGGCTACGCAGCGAAGAACCTAGTCAGCGCGGACACTTTGCAGGAGACTTGGACGATCACTTTGAGCTAAGGCGATTCTAATGAAAAAGAAACTCACTGTTTCTTTCCTATTAGTATTCTTGCTTGTCAGTTTCGTAGTTGCGACTTTGCCTTTTCACGTGTTGCCTGTTCAAGCTTTGTCCGACTTGCCCACCCCGACACAATATCTTTTTGATTTGAGCAAATGGGGCAGTGTTTTCAGATTGTTAAACTATAGTAGCGCGAACGCGATGGTTAACACGGTTGCCAATTCTTCTGATGGGTTGGAATGGAATGTTACCTGTAATGGTCCAGTGATACAGGCTTGGATGAGTTACAACGGGAACAGGAGTTTTCCGATTGAAACGGATAACCTGGAATTTTATTATCAGCCGCCTCTGGATCAAGAGTTGAACGTGAGCGAATACGATTTTGTGAATGAGACCCACGCGATTAAGGATGGGATAGTTGTTAATGAGCGTCCTGAAAACGTGGTTGGCAGTTACGCCGCGTATAGCACGACGAAACGGGACAACGAATATCAGACGGGCAAAATCTGTCACATTTACAGGCCGTTGCTTGTTGACGCGGTTGGGCAGACTTCGTGGGGATGGATGAACATCACTGGCAATACGTTCACGATTGGCTGGAACTCGTCGTGGGTTGCTGGTTGCGTGTTTCCATTGACGATTGATCCCACGTTTGGATACGAAACTATGGGGAACACAAAATGGACTTTGGGCTCAGACGACTTAGGTGGTTACGGCTTCACTTCTCCTTCTGCTTCGGGAATAGTAGTGACGCAGATAAGTGTTGCCTGTAATGCTTCTGCAACCACAAAACTTTCTAAGGCCGTAATAGTTTTGAATAGTACATTAGCGATAGTGGCAAATAGTGTGAGCGGAGCGGTGACGGTAAGTACTACCCGGCAATGGTGGAACTACACTTTCACAACTAACCCCGTTCTTTCTGGAAACACCCTTTACGATTTAGCTATAGTTTCGCAGCTTTCTGGTTCACTATTATGGTATGATACAGGCGTCGCAAACACTGCGATTTGGGACCCTACAAACAGTTATACTGCGCCAGAAACCGCGGACACCGCAGAGTTTTACAACTTTAAAGCCGGAATTTTTGCAACTTACGTTACTACGCCACAGTCCACTTTGCCAGCCACACAATACAACACAACTACTGCTGGAGCAACATGCAATTTCAGTTGCCAATGGCAGGATAATACAGGTTTAAGCTTTGCCCTTTTTGAAACCAACAATACGGGAGCGAACGTAAATCAGTCTTTGGCTTTGAGCGGGACAAGCCTTGTATGGGCAAACTTTACTGTCACACTGAACAGTACAGTCGGCATTAAAGTCAGTTATAAATGGTACTGCAACAACACAGATAATATTTGGAACACAACTACAGTTGCGTATGTCACAATTACCGCGTCAATGCTTCCATACATCAGCACCTTTACCGTGTCTAGCGGAGCAACCGTTTACGGGTACCAAAACGTGAATGTTACAGTTACACTTTGGGACGCTGATGGAGCCTATGAACCTAGCTTCGGCCTAAAGAACTGTACGGTTAGTTTTAATCAGACAGGTATTGATCTGAACTGGGCTGCGTCTGGCAACGCCACAAGTAAGGTGGATGCTAACAATTACTGTAACCTCATAAGCAACTGGACAACCACCGTGAACAGCACCGCCGTGAATGTTACGTGGAGCGTCACGTTCTACTGGAATGCCACCGAAGCAGTGTATGGCCTTGACACAAGTACCCTTGTGTTTGATCAGCAAGGCCAGAATGGAACGTTGACCACAGGCAGCTTCACTTTTGAAGAGGACCTTATAGTGAAGGCTACGCCAACGTTTGCTCATGCCCGCGAAGACCCAAGCAGCAGCGTCTTGTTGAGTGGGCAACTGTACTATCAGGGCACGTCAACCGCGCCATACAACACGACTGGAATTGTGACTCACTGCGAACTTAACGGCACAAGCAAAGGCAGCAATAGTAGCATCAGTTCTGACGGCACTTTCCAAGTAACAATCACTTCGGAAGCCTCGCCGCTTGGCACGTACACGTATAACGTTTACAGCCTAACAGACGAGACAAGCACCACAAACCAGACGGCAACGTTTATTTTGGAACGTATCCTAGTTTACGCGAAAGACGACCCAATAATCCAAAAATCAATAAACACGCAAGCCATTACGCCTCAAGCATTGCCTGCACAGTCTTTCCTGTTCATCATCCCAGTAAGTATAATCTTGTTTGCGGGTGTGTTTGCACGTAAGAAAATGCGTAAACCGTTCACGTTGTCTATTGCGGTTTTACTTCTTTTAGCTTCCTATTCTACACTTACTATATTGCCACAGTTGCCAGTAGCCGAGGCAGCGGTTTCACCTAACTATTATATACGCGGCATAAATGCCACTCATGGACAACCGCGCAACGGCGAAACAGGTGAACCTTGGCAGTACAACACTGACATGGGAGCAATAACCGCGAGTGCGCCAACCGGTTCAGAAACTAGGGCATGTAGTGTTTGGGTGCAATATTGGTATGATGTCAGCGACACGCTCATGTACTGGGGTATAACACGGATAGGTTATCATCTTTACGTCAAAGCCGATAACGGTTATGAGGTTCAATTTGGCTATGAATGTAATGGCACTTGGTCATCGAATGTTGATGAAGCAATGAGCCTTACGGGAGGCGATGGTAGTTATCATTGGGTTGACGGTTTCTGGAATGTTACTACAATAGTGCCTCCGAAAGTTAACAGCAGCTACACGTTCACGATTAAAGTCGGCCTCATCATTGACGGTCATCCTTGGGTTACCACAGGCTCCACTGATCCGTGCTACGTGAATTTTACTTATGCACCCAAACCCGAACCAACCAGCATCGGCACGACAACCACTAGCGTTCTTGCGAACTGCACGTTCTATACCTTCTGGACAAGCGACGCAGTTGCTGGATTGAGCAAGTATATGTTCGGCTGCGACAACACGGGCGCATGGATAAATGAAACCGTGTGGGTTGACCCTTGGACAGGCACACCCACGACGGGTTGGAGCAACATCAGCAAAATCTTGAACTATACCGTCGGAGTAACGATCAAATGGCAGTTCTGGGTAAATGATACCCTCAACCACTTCAACACCATTGGGCAACAGAGTTTTGACATTACAGGTAAAAACGTGTCTGTTCTGGTTGATGCATATGTTGTGATTTGGTTCATGGCGCGGTATGAAACTGACGGAGCGGCTTATACGAACGCAAGTGGTTCTGCCCTCAGCATCAACGGAACATCTGCCATGTATGACGGCGTGAATAATTATTGGTGGGTCAACGTAACACAGTCAATAGCGGGATACTACACTTACACCGTGAGCGCGGTAGCAGACTCGACGTATGGGCTAACTGCCCTGAACGATGTTGTGGGAGGAGTCACTGTAGAATGGACACCGGTTAGCCAGCAGTATAGTGTTGCCTTGAGCAAAACGATAACTGACACTTTCAACTTTGCCGCACAGTCCGCGATTAAACCCGCCCTGTCACAAACAATGCTGGTTTCATGGGCAGTGGGCGATAAGTGGACGGCTAAAGCTGCTTTGTCGCAAGCGATAATTGGGGGTTGGTTGCTGGTTGCTGGTTGGACGACGAAAGTGAATCTTGCAGAAAGTTTCAGTAGCGTGTATTCTCTTGTGGGCAAGTGGACATCTGCGTTTAGCTTTTCCTATTCCGCAGGGTCTTCATGGAACATAGCAGATAAGCTGTCTGCAAAGTCGGACTTGAGTCAATCAGTAACAACCGTTTGGTCTTCAGTAGGCACATGGGCAGCTAAGGCGGGGCTATCGCAAACTTTAGCGTCAGTCTGGTCTACCGCCATCAAATGGACCGCTACGGCTTCGTTAATCGAGTCGCCCACTGCAGTTTGGTCTATTGCCGACAAATTGGCATCAAACGCAGGGTTAAGCCAAACGGCAACTTCTGTTTGGTCTACTGTAGCAAGGTGGACGGCGAAGGCGAGTCTATCCCAGTCAGTCAGTTCAGTGTGGAGCATCATAACTCACAACGTATTCAGCTCTAGCCTGTCACAAAGTATAGGTTCATCTTGGACTGTTCTTGACCATTGGACAGCTAAGGCAGGACTAACTGAAACGTTAGCTTCCGTTTGGTCTTCTGTTGCCAAATGGACCGCGAAAGCATCATTATCCGATTCGATAGCTTCTTCTTGGTCCGTAGCTGACAAGTGGATGGCTAAAGCCGCGTTATCTGACACGATAACTTCTCTCTGGTCTGTTGCTGATAAGTGGACTGCAAAGACAGCATTAGCCGAGTCAGTCATATCCGCATGGTCAACAGTTCTGAAGTGGACAGGCCATTCAGCTCTTTCTGAAACAATCTCGCCAGTCTGGTCTGCAACGGACAAATGGACGGCAAACACAGTTTTCAGCCAGTCATTCGCTACAAGCTGGACTAGCCTTACCCATTGGGCAGCCAACGTCGGGTTTTCAGACACGGTAACAAGCGCATGGAACATGCTAACGCCGTGGTCCGCCAAAATAGGATTGGCGCAGCCTATAAACGGCGCGTGGAACACGGCAGCCCATTGGACTGCGAATGCTGGATTTTCACAGGGCGTATCAACAGTGTGGAGTGTCACGGCAGAAATAACGGGGCACATGGGACAGTACATTCTTGATTTCAGCCAATCCATTGCGACAACTTGGAATGTTATTACTCACTGGGTTGCCAACACGGGCTTTTCACAGTCTGTAAGTGGCACTTGGAATCTGCTTGCACGTTGGTCGACGAGCGCGGACCTATCGCAGTCAGTAAACAGCGTATGGGGCGTTCATGTTGGCTGGTTTGTTAATGTTGGATTGTCGCGTGAAATAACAACAGCATGGAATGTGCTTACAGCGTGGACGGCAAACGTTGGATTAACAGAACCATTCGCGTTCGTACCGACTAGCACGGCACGTTGGACAGCGCGCGCTGGCTTAAGTCAGCCAGTCTTTACAACATGGAATGTTCTCGTAGGAAACTTCAAAGTCATAGGCTTATCTCAGTCAATAGGCACGGCATGGTCAACCGTGACGCATTGGATCGCTCACGCTTCCTTGTCAGAACAGGCAGGCCTAAGCTGGACTAGCACGCTACATTGGGCAACCCGTAGTCAAATGAGCAACACCATAACAGCAGCGTTTAGCAACCTTGAAAAGCTAGGAACACAAACAAGCCTAACAAGCCCAATCGCAACGGCGTGGTCAACTGTAAGTCACTGGGCAACCCAGGCAGGTTTGTCCAGAACAATCACAACATCTTGGTTCTTCGTTGCTGAACTGTTCCATGAAGGCGGCTACATCGTTGCGTTTGCTCAACACATCGGCTTATCATGGTCATCAATTAGTTCTTGGACAGCAAACATTCAAATGTCACACTCAATCTTCACTGTTTGGATAGCTACTATTGAACAAGCATTCATCACCACGTTTAGCTTCACAGCAAACGGATTATGGAACTTTGCCGCTTCTCAGGCCTCAACAATCAATATGGGCGTACCCATCAATCTAGTAGGAAGCAGTAGCGTCATGTCAGCGTACAACACGTTCCTGTCAAACGTGATTAATCTTGCGGGTTCATGGAGCTTCCCCGTTCCAGTTGTGCCTGTAGTGCCTTCGTCTGTTGCCAGCGGCTTGATAGGCTTAACAGTTGGATCAATGGCCTTCATGATTGCTTGTCTAGCCTACGTGCGAACCTTGAAAGTGAAGAGGCGACAAATACCCTCCCTTTGATGAGTGTTCGGCGGGCGAACGGGCAGGTTAGAAAGTCTTTTAAACTTTACGCTATGAATAGTATGGAAGAGGTTTGAATCTGATTTATGAAGCGGTTAAGCAGGTTTGATTTCGGCGCATTCCTAATCATTACACTGTTGCTGGTCGGGCTGGTCTATAACAGTTACTCAGTAGGTTCAAGTCCCCGCGTTGTTGACCCCGACCTCATCCCGTGGATAGACCCCGTGACAGGCGCAATCAACGTTACCAAAGTTTACGCGAGTGTCATAAACGCGACTACGGGCTACGTGCAAATCTACAAGCTCATCGTGGAAAATGGCACGTCGTTTCCAGCGTCGGCGACGGCGGGCTACGTGTTTTACTATACGCCTTTGAACAGTCTCTACTTCTACAATGGCTCATCATGGAACGGGATAGGCAGTTCCGCCACCATCGACTATTCTTCGTTGACGGGTAAGCCTGACCTGAGCGTGGTATTGTGCCAGAACGGTTCTCGGCCTTTACTGAACAATTGGAACGTGGGAAGCTACGGAATCTACGGTCTTACTTACGTTAGCACGGTTGGCACGATCTACTGTAGTGGCTTGAGCAACGTGACCCTCGGCGGCTACGTGAACACGACACGGTTGCTAGTCGAAGTCAGCGCGTCAGGCCCAAGCTTGCCAACCGTAGGATACGTCTACTTTGACACTGCGCAAAACAACCTATTCATTTACAATGGTACAGGCTGGATAGCTTTGGGCAACGCGACAACGCCCACATCGCCAGACTTATCCGTTTACCTTTTTGATAATGGCACGCGACCCTTGACTGCGAATTGGAACGTGGGTTCATTCGGGCTTTACGGGCTAACCTATGTGAACACGACCACGCTGTATTGCACTACGATTGACGCGCTTGTTGCGGGGACAGGCGTGAAGGTGTTGAAGCTTGTCGTAGAAAACGGCTCAAGCTTTCCAGCGAGTCCTGTTGATCGTCAAATCTTCTTTGATTATCCAAGCGGCTACCTGTACATGAGAAACAATAGTGTGTGGATTCAGGTTGGCACGACAGCGTATGGCAACTTATCAGGAACACCAGACTTGACCGTGTACCTAACAAAGAACGGTGCGACAGCATTGAGTGGCAACTGGAACGTTGGCGGAGCCTTCGGCATTTACGGGGCAACATGGGTTAACGGAACATCAATCAGCAGCAGCTTCTGGTATCAGAACGGCGTGAACGTGACGGACGTGCTTGCCTATCCGCAGCAGCTCTGGAGCTACATGATTTTTCAGAGTGGCAGCAACTACTTCATGAAAAACGGAACAACAGGCCAAGTGGATTACTCTTCAACGAACTTGACGCTTGTAGAACAGTACGCAAAAGGCAACTTGACATCTGGACTTATCTACTTGAAAGAAGTGGCTTGGAACACCAGTCTAGGTAGCCCCGCCGACAACGTTATGATAGTTCAACAGATCCAGGGCGAAATCAGGTACATTAGTAGCCAAGCAAAGTTTGTTGTTCCACAGTTGGGCGCGGATCCGAACACGACTGGTTGGACGCAGACGGAGCAGGGACGCTTATGGTTCAACACGGGCGAGGACACGATGAAGTATTGGAATGGCAGCGCAATCGTTTCGTTTCCGTCGATTGGCGGCGGTTCGGTGGCGAATGGCACGTACACTTTGCCGTTTACTTACCTCATATACCAGAATGGCGCGACAGGCACGTATTATTGTGAAAACTCGAACGGTGGAACCACCAGCAGCACAAACGCTTCGGCCCTAGTTAGTACGGCGATAGGCGGAAGCAGAACAGACCGTTACAGCCAACGCAAAGTCGTATTGCAGGGCAACATTACCATTGACACGCCAATCCTGATTTACCCGTACACTGAACTTGAAGTTCAGGGCATCGTAACGTTGGGCGCGAACATAAACAACAAGGAAATGTTGTGGGGCAGAAGCCCCGACTTGGGCGAAGGTGTAGACGTGAACGTTTGGATTCATGGTGGCGTCTGGCGTTGTCGAAGCACCGCAGACGTAAACGGTTATGCGGCCCTGTACATCTATGCAAACAACACGGTTAACTGGCGAATAACAGACACGACCTTCTGGGACGTGCATAATTACAGTATAAGACTTGACCACTGCTTTTCCAGCATCATGGATAATATTTGGTGCGAAAACGAATATGACTATTGTTACGGAGGAATCCATTTACACACTGCTTGCGATGCAGTAGTAAACAATATAGTAATGGCGGTAACGGGCAACGCCGCATTTTACGGTTTATACGTTGAAGGTGGAGGCCCGATCAGCGTAACCAACTATGAGATCGGCGGCGGGTTAGGCATGAACTTCGTAGGGGCCACTCACTGCAACATCGCAAACTCGGTCTTTACAGACTGCGGCACAGGAGCCATACATATCGGCTCCACCTCTGCAAACATAGTGTTCAACGGCGGCATCTTTGACCGTTGCAGCAACCCCAACGCCACTTACGCGTTCATCTACAATTCTGGAGACTACTGCATATTCAACAGCCTCAATTTTCTACGCACCAACACTGACCGCACGTCCACATATGGCATTAGAATAGAGTCAGGAGCAGACTACAATTTGGTTGTTGCTTGCACATTCCAAAGTTTAGCTACTGCCGGAGTCTACAATGCGGGTACAGGCACGAAGGTTCACGCTTGCATAGGAAACGCTGACGTATAGAAAAAAGGGAAGGTTAACTGTACAGTATTGTCCAAGTGCCATTCTGACTGAATGTTCTGGCTTTGTTCGTGCTGCCGTCATTCCAGTTTGTGAACGTCCAAGTTTTGTTCCACATGGTTACGGTTGCTGGTGCGGTCCACGTTTCGTTCGTGAGTAAGACCAGTTGGAACGTCATGCTGAACGGCTGCAAAGTTACTGTTGCGGTGATTGGAACTGTAGGTTCCGTAGGTGGGGGTGTAGGTGGGGGAGTGGGCGGAGGGGTTGGTTGGCTTGTCCAGTCTAGTGCTTCATGCACTGTCAGGAACGTTACGCCCTTCTGCAACGCATAGTCAAGGAACGCGGTAAAGTCTGATTGGCTAGTGTAATAGTTTCCTTGGTCAACAGGCGTGATTAAATGGAAACAGAAGGTCATCCAAACATTCTGGGCGGCTACCAAGTCTACTTCCCGTTTCAAAGCCGTAAGTTTGCCGCTTGATAATGCGTCAGCCTCAAACCCTGAAACAAGAAAGCCACTGTACGGCAAACTCATCGGCTGCCCCGAACACAACCTGCCCGAACGGTAATGCTGGCTTACTATGCTGTCAACGTGGCTGTTCGTGTCTGAATAGGGATAAGCAAAGTTTTCTACGTTCAACCCGTTATTAGTCAGGAAATCTTTGGATTGCTGACACTGATCCCGTATCTGCTGATCCGTTATTCGCGTGAACCAAGGATGACTTTTGCTGTGCGAACCGATCTCGTTGCCGTTAGCTTGTAAGTCCTTAAGCTGCGCTATCGTCATGACAGTGCCTCCGCCAAGCCATTCAGACACAATATAGAATGTGCCATGAACACCCCTTGCCTTCATGACAGGATAGGCGTATTGGTACTGTGACGCGCCAGAATCGTCGAAGGCCAAGCTGATTATTCCATTGCCTGAAACTGACAGGGTAGATGGAACAAGCAAAAGAGCCACAGCCATCACTAAACAAACAACGATTCCAACAAGCTTTCTAACAGTAACACCGTTCTTCTGCAAACGAATATGTCTCCGACAAGACCTAAAACCAAGTCCATCAATTTCAGAGGGTCCTTGAAATGGTTTTATCGAACTGTTCATGTTCTTACTTCCTAGATACGCAACCCTTTGATTCCGTTATATGAAAGTTATTGAACTGTAAGGTTGCATACACAAAAGTTAAGTATGATTAAGACTATTTAAGGTTTATGTCTGATGCAGAGTTGATGGAACCCTGGCTCAGTGAATGCCGATCACCCAACACACGGTACGAGTATGAGTTGCGTATGCGCACGTTTCTTGAATGGTACAAGAAGCCCCTAGCCACTTTCTTAAAGTCTAGTCCGGCGGAGATGCGGCATGTTGCCCTTGTCTTCCAGAACGAAGCCCTAGCAGGCTGGAAGCCGACTAGCCGCTTGAACTGTGTCATATATCACGGTCACACGGTCCCGAACCTGAAACCTAACACCATCATTGCGATTCTGACAGCTCTCGGAAGTTTCTGCGCGGCAAACGACAAGACCTTGCGATTACGGGGAAAAAGGCTGAGGATTCAGATTGACTTGGACTCGCATAGCTTCACCAACGTAGACCTAACGCGAATCTTTGAGGTGGGCACGATCCAAGAAAAAGCGCTTGTGGCATCGTTGTGTAGTTTGGGTTGGGAAATCAGCAGCGTACTCACGCTTGACATGGACTTCATTCGGAATCACTTGGACAGGGCTAAAGAGAACGGACTGAAATTCGTGTATTTTCTCGACCAAAGACCCAAGACTGGCGTACGGCGTTTGGGCGTGCTTAATCCTCTTGCGCTCGAATGGCTTGGCGAGTGGCTTAAAGAGTGGCATGGACAGTGGATTGTACAAAAAGGAAAGAAGGTGTGGAAGAACGCCTGTTTCAAGTTTACGACGAAGGAAGGCGTGAATGACATGCTCAAACGCCTCGCAAGGCAGGGCCACGTTCACACCGTCGGCCGCGTTCACCTGCATAGTATCCGGGCTTGGGTGATTTCGGCGTTGAGTCACGCGGGAATGAATGAGTGGCAAATAAAGTACATTGTGGGCAAGTCGATCCCTGTTAGCGATGCTACGTATCTTAGGACGTTGCAACAGGAAATCGAAGAAAAGTACCCAGCCGCTTATGAGGGCTACTTGAACATTTACAGCCGAAGCGTCGAAGACAAGACGCGATTAGGCGATTTGCAGCGGCGTTTGGCTGACGTGGAAGAGTACCTGCGGAAACAGAAGGCGGACACAGCGCCCGCGCTAGGCATACATGAACACCAAGGGTGATTAAATGAGAAAAGATAAGAAAACTGGAAATTGGGTAATTGATAAGCCTGTTAAACTCAAAAGCCATGATAGACTGACTTTTCCTGAAGGTGCTAGGATAGTTTTAAAGGACATGAAGAAGGCGAAAAAGAAAGGTGTGTAGGTTTAAATGTTAAGTTGGAAATGCAACGTGAACCGTGTATGTTTAGGGTCTAACTAGGAGGTCTAACAAATTGCCATTCAAAACGAAGGAGGAAAAACGTGCATACATGCGAGAGTACATGCGGCGAGCGAGGTTGGAACTGGGCGGGGAAACAACAAGAATCGTGGTTAGTAGTAAGCGTGACGGTTATGAATTAAACCTAAACCTTATTGATTCTCCACGCGAACTTATCAGAGAAATTGATGGGGCGGCATTGGTTGAACTTCGTGAGTCTATTAAGGCTAACGGGGTCTTACAGCCTATTCTTGTTAGACCTAAAGGCGAAAGGTACGAGGTTGTGTTTGGAAACCACAGGTTTCTTGCGGCTAAGGGTGCGGGTTTAACCAAGATTCCTGTTCAAATTCGAGACGTGAACGATGATGAGGCTTTACTGTTGGCCGTGACGGAGAACGTGCAACGGTCAGAAGTGAACCCTATCAGAGAAGGCCAACTTTACGAGCGGTTGATGCTTAGGTACGATGTTAACGTGTTGGCCGAGAAAATTGGGAAAAGCGTGTTGTATGTTCAGACGAGAATCAAGATTGCGGCGAAGTTGCATGAGGAATTGCGTGGACAGGTTGGCAAACGTTTGACGATAGGGAACGCGGCGGCATTATGTAATTTGCCGAAGCATGAGCAGATGAAGGTTTATGAGAAACTCATAGAAAACGTGGGTCCCAAGGCACTTTACGCGCTTCATGCACGAGGACTCATTGAAGCAAGCAAAGGTGCAAACTATAACAAGCCCAAGCCATATGTGAACTATTGTGTTTGTGAAAGGTGCGGAGCGAAACATTTGCATGGAGTCTCAATTAAAGATGCTTAAAACATTGGACAGTCAGCCAGAACATTGCCCCAGATGCAAGGGATTAGACCTTGTCAAAAGCGGGAAGCATTATGATCTGAAAGGGATTGTTCAACGGTATCTGTGTAAAACTTGTGGAACAACATTCTGCAATGACGGCTATTTTAGGGGAAGGCATCAGCTTAGCCTATTGCAGTATGCAGTCGCACAGTACCAGAACGGGTTAAGCTATGAGCAAATTCAAGCCCAAATCAAAGACAATTTCGGAATCAAAATCAGCCGCACCACTATCGGAGAATGGTTGAGGCATCTCGGATTCAAGCCTAGACCCAAAAATTCAGGCGACCAAAAGCACAAGAAAAACCGTGAACTGATACAGGTCGGCTTAATCCTGACTGTACGTTTTGCATCATCAAACGTTCCAGAAAAATTCTTGGTCCTAGAGAACTCCATCATAACGAACTAGGCCACTTAAACCTGACACTCTAGGGTTTCACTGGTGCGTTGTCCAGAAGGGTTTATCTTGACTTTGGAACAACCAACTATCCCCTCGGAGGATTAGAAATGCACGATTATTTGAAGGGCGCGTATGAAGCGTTGAGTTGGGTCAGGTTGACGTTGAAGGGAAAGAAGGATGTGGAGAAGGTTCTTGAAGAAGTGAACGGGGCTATCAACGACATTACGGAGGGCGTTGCCGTGGATTTCAGGGAACGACTGAAAACTATTCGCTCCTAGACACTATTTTTTCATATCCTTGCTTTATTAGGTTTCTAATTACTTCTGAGTTTGTTTCTAGTCCCAAGTGTTCTTTGACGATTTTGAACCTACGCGCTTGCTCGCCTTTGAGGACAACTTTAATTTGAAGAGATTCTTTAGGCATGGTCATTCTCTCTTGGTACTCTATGTACCTTGTTGTGTTTCTTGTTATTTAAGATTTCGCAGTCGTAGAAGGTTTTAAATAATACTTAAAAGTACAGCAAGTACCAAGAAGGCTTAGGAAGTACCTACATGGACAAACAAGTTCTCGTCAAAGTCACGTTGAAAGGCGAGGAAGTGCGGAAATTTGAGGCGGTCAAGAAGCACAAAGGCGTCCTTGCAAACAGTGAAGTTGTAAGAATCCTTGTGAACGATTCTTACGAGCAAATCGAAAGGGAGGCTTAGGGCGTGGAGAGTTCTGTGGATGTTTCTAAGAAGATTGCTGAAGCGTTGAATTGGAAGCTTGTCCAAGTTGAGAATGTTTTTGACGTGGAGGAAGACAAGCAGGGCTTTTTCATTCTTACGTTGAAGCCGAAAAGGTTTCTGGATCCAGCAGATTTCAAAGCGGTCTGCCGTTTAACTCAGGATCTAGGCGGAGACGGCGAATACGCGAAGGTCACGCGATCTTGGAAAGTGCCAGGTTCCCTAGCAAAGAAACCGATAAGTACACCGGTAAAGAAGTCAGCGTTTGAGATTCTTCCGCTTGCCGCATTGGTGAGTATGCCTTTTCAGAGCCGCGAACTCAAGAATGATCCTTCCCTCGATGAACTTGTTGAGAGCATTAAGGAGACTGGCGTTGTTGAGCCTATTGTCGTTCGGGGAAAGGGCGGGTTTTACGAGATTGTCATGGGAGAACGGCGGGTTGAGGCAAGTCGAAGAGCGCGTTGTGGGGACATTCCTGCTATCGTAAAAAGTCTTTCAGACGAGCAGGCTTACGACATGCAGCTTGTCGAGAATATTCAGCGGAAAGACCTTTCAGACATGGAAACTGCTCACGCTCTAAAATGGAGAATTGACACTTTCGGATACACCCAAGACGTTCTCGCAAAGAAGCTGGGCAAGAGTCATGTGTGGGTTTCAAGACACCTTTCCATGTTGGAACTTGAAAAACTTACCCCGGGGAAAGTCCAACTTGGAGAAATTACTGAGCGTCAAGCTCGAGAGATCCTGGCTGCTCCTCCGGACAAGCAGGAGAAAATCATTGACGAGATCAACAAGACTGGCGAGGTGCCTTCGGCGCGTGAATTGCATTTAGTTGTCCATCCTGAAGAGAAACCTAAAACCATTCTATGTGATCATTGTGGCGAGCCTGTTGAAAGCCCCGTTCATGTTGACGGCAAGTTCTACCATGACGATTGCTATGAGCAGGTGAAAGCTGAATCTGCGCCCGGGCTCGCTCCGGAAACGCCCACGAAGTTTGAGCCTGAAACAGTAGAACCTGAAAAGAAGCCCAAGCACCCTGAGCCTGAGTTGACTGGTTATCTTTGGACGTGCCCTTGCGGAGCCAAATTCATCATCAACCATGTTGACTTGCCCGGAGGCAGGCTGACAGAGCATCATTTGGAGGCTTGCGGAGCATGAGCGTCAGGGCTTTATACCAGAAGATTCCCGCGTCCAAACGCCTCTGCAATTACCACGACTGCCCTTCTCCCCAGATCCTCCGCAACATCGACGTTGACAAGAACGGACGCATTTATCATCACGGCTGCCTCCTTGACGCAAGAGAAGAAAAGTACCGTTGCCTAGAATGCTTCACTGTTTTTGACGCGACTGAATGCGGTTTTGTGGAAGCCCAGAAAATTGCGGGCGACGAAATCAGCGAAGGAGTGAAGCCTGTTTGTCCGTGCGGCAGCTTGAACGTGAAGAAAGGGCTTGTCGATTGGAAAAAGGAGGTTTGAGTTGTGGAGTTGCAGTATCATCAGCAGACGACTACGCCGTGTCCAAAGTGCGGCGCGAACCTGAAGGCAGACGACTTGGGCAGCCACTTTTTGCGTTGTTTCAATCGCCTGTGCGGTTGGGAAGGTTCGATTTGCGACGTGCAACTAAGGAGAAGGAGAAGAAGTGGTAAAAAATGACTGACATTTTTTGGGACGGCAAGAAATTGGCGAAGCTTGAGATTCACCAGGCAGGTAAAGACAGCGAGTTTGTTTGGCTTCGTGGAACCTTAGAGAATGGCGAAACAGTTGAGACGATGTATTTGAAGGAGTGGTAAAAAATGACTCATGAAACTGATTTTGACAAGGCATGGCTCGCGTACCTGAAACTGTTGCATGAGGACATGGAACGAATTGCGAAAGTGCTGGAAAGCATCAAGCAAAACGGGATAATCGCGTATCCGAAGGCATGAACATGGAGACACTTGTCTTTGTAAGTGGTTGGGTATGTTCCCTAATTCTTTGTGTTTTGGCTTTTGTCAGAATCTTGGATAAATTGGATGAGATTCTGGAGGCATTGCAAAAGTGAAGTGCCTGTTTTGGTGGACCTGCGACGGCCTCTTCGACGAACAGGAATACGCGAATCCTAAGACGTTGATGTGGAAGTTGACGTTGATGTGGAAGTTTACGGCTTTGCTGAAGGACGGGAACGTGTCGGTTGTGATGGCGGAGGTCCACAAGAATGAGTGAAGAGATAGATCAGGAAGTTGTTGAGCAGTTACGGGCCAGTTACAAGGCGCATGGGGCTAGGGATAAGGTTGTCAAATCATCAGACGGTGAACTTGTGGATGGACACCAGCGCAAAGCGGCAGTGGCGGAGTGGCCTGAAGAAGTCAACGTGAACCTGAAGACGACGGAAGACATCATCACGTACCAGATTGATAAGAACTGGAATCGGACGACGAAGTCGGAAGGGTGGAAGCGTGAGAAGATTGGAAAGTTGGTGGAGTTGGGTCATAATGTTGATTGGATAATCGGTCAGACTGGATTGTCGAAGAGTACGGTTTACAGGTACATGCCGCAAGAACTGAAGGTGCCTGAAAAGGTTGCTGCTGGAATTGTGAGTGGTGCGGGTCGTTCTGTTCCCACCTCGGAACACACTGTTACGACTCACGATGCTCCGCAACGGAAAGAATGTGAATACTGCCATGTTAGCAACGGCGAGGCGCGGGAATGGAATGGTCATGTGCTTTGTCGAAGAGACTATGCTACCGCATTGGATGATCCTGCTAAATACCATAACCATTTTGGAAGGTTGAAGAAGGGTCAGGAAGCAGTTCAGGAAAAGCTGTCTAAACCGCAAACGTCTAGTCAGATGAGCAGTTGGGCGCACCGCAGCGAAAGCATGAAGGTTCAACACAGTCAACCAGAAATTGACTTAATGAAAGAACTGTCAGCTTTGGGAATCACGCCTGAAACAAATCAAACAGTATCGTTGTGGTGGACTATTCCCGACGGACTCTACCGCGACAAGAAAGTGGTCTATTACGTTCACGGAGTCGTGCATGACAAGGGAAAGGCCTTGGCTAAAGACGATGAAATCGAAGCCGCACTGTTACAGTTAGGCTAGACCGTCCTCGTCTTCAGACATGACAAGGGAACGCCGAAAGAATGGGCTGCCGAAGTGCAGGAGAGTTTGAAGTTTTGAAAGTTGAAACGCAAATACACGCTGTCGAAATCGACCTAACACCCACTTCGGAAGACTCTGGATTCACAATTCGAATTGACGCTGACTGGCAAATTGTTCTGAGGAATAAGGCAAACGGAGAGGCTCGCATAGGTTCAGTCGCTAGGGTTTTGATGTTGATGATTGAATCGAAGGATTGTGAAACGCCATGAGTGAGGAAACTAAGCGTCCTGACCTGTGCCATTCTAAAGAGTACAGGGTAAGGTATCATGGCCATTCTGTCCTAGTGTCAACAAGGCGTGACGACCTTTGCGGTGCGTGCGGCAGAAAAGTTGGTGACGGCATAAAACGGACGAACAGGCACCATTGGCGATACGCGTATGCTTGGAAGACTGTCAGGGCAAACCCTGAACTTGCATTGGAAAACACGGTTGAATACTGTTTCAAGTGTCATCCTATCGCGGATGCGGTTCGCTTGTTAACCAGCGTCAAGAACTGCTCAGACGTAGCCAGTGTTGTGCATACGGCTCCTGATGAGATTCAGACCAAGTTCAACAAAATCGTGAATGCAGTCAGTTTTGGAGGCGCACCTAAAAAATGAAAGGGCGAACCTTAGCATTAGCCCAATTTAGTTTCCAATCTATATGCGGCATTCTCTTGCTTTACACATGGATGGAAACTGGACGTGGCAATCTGCTTCTAACGATTCTGATTCTTTTCTCAGCATTACCAGTTGCCCTGTTCATAGGAAAAAGTTGGGATTGGCTTAGCAAAGACTATGTAAAAGAGGCGAAAAAATGACTGAAATCTTGTTGCTGTTCATTCCAGTGTTTCTATATCTTTTCTTGAGACTCTGGGAGGAACTAACGAAAAAGGAGACTGTAAAATGACTGCGGCTAATAATGGTAGGCGTAAACGGACTTACAGGTTCAGCCTATGGGCAGAACGGATACTGAAAAGGTACGGGTTGCCCTGCATATGCCAGCGTTGCCAGAAGAAGCTGGAAGAAGGCCAACTGGTCACGCGAGTGCGAGGCAATAATCGTTCGCATTATTATCATGCTGACTGCCTTGAAAGGATGCGAATCTAAATGAAAGTTTGCCCTGTTTGCGGTCACAATGATGAATCTTGGTCACATAGTAGGTTTGACTTTAACGCTGATTATATGCGGTTTGATGAAGCCCAAAACATACCTACTTTGAAAGAAGTCTATGAGTTTCTGAAGGATAAGGCTAACTTCGTTCCCTTCAAATTGGGTTCCTACACGTTTTATAGACGTGGAACTGGCGGCCTCTATCTCTATAGAGTTCTTCATGCTGACTTCAAAGTTCCTAGAGAACGCAAAAAACATTCTATCCTAAAGGAGACAAAAAAGTGAATCAGTTTTCTGGTTCTGAAGGCTTGTTCTGCGCACGCTGCGTACGCTTGGTTCATTGGAGCCAGATTGTTTTGGGAGCTGGAAACGCGCCGTTATGTCCAATTCACAAGTGCAGGTTGCGGACGCGGATACGCCACAAACACAAGGAGACTTCCTAAATGAAGTTTCTTGAAGGATTAGTTGAATTTCTCGGGTGGATACCACCGATTTTGTTCACAGTTATTGTTGCTGGTTATGTTGGATGGTTCCGAATTATTGAAGGATTGATAAAAAGATGAAGTTGAGTGCGCTGATAGAAAAAGCCAAGACAGGATGGGAAATTTACAAACAGGTAGATAACACGTATGATTATCACTTTCCTATGGATAAGGAACTGCGGCAAAAAATCCCTGACGATAAATGGGTTTCTGTTGATGACCTAAAACCAAAGCTTGAAGAACTGGTTCAGAAAGTAGATTGGTTGATTCTTGGACGACCCGCTGTTTTTCGCACTGAAACGGAATTTGAAAAGGGGTATTCTAAAGGTTACTATGATGCAAAGGAACGGGTTAAAGAAATTCTGAAAGACGTTTTGGGTTTGTCGGAAGAGAAGGAGAGTTCCTAGATGAAGTTGAGTGCGCGTCAGCGGCGAGATTTAGCGACGGCACGGAACGAGCAGAACCCACTTGTTCAAATTGAAATAATCGAGAGCGTTCTGGGAGACAAGAAACAATGAGGTACTCGCTCAAGAATCCGTTGTGGCGGAAAAGGCCTGCTGAAGCCCGAAAAGCGTTGGAGATGGAACTTAGGAACAGGCTTGCGGAACTTGAAGTGCAACGTCTGCATGGCATGGACGTTTGGGTTGAAATCCTAATCATAAAAGAAGTGCTAGGTGAAACAGAATGATTTTTCCTGAACTCTTTTCAATCGATCCTGCAGTCCTAGCCCACGCAGAAGCGATTAGCCGTTGCGGATTCCATGTAGTATACTCAGAAGATTATCCGTTTTCAACGTTGAAAGTTAGCCGTTCTCCAGTCAATCCAAAACGACGGAAGCCGAAGCCGCCAAGGTTCAGAATGTGGACGTACCGACGAAAGCGAGGAATTTGAGTGACAGAACCAAAAGATTTGCAGAAAGGATACTGCCCGCATTTCAGGGAAGTCATGGACTTGAACGATTGTTTCTTTTGTTACTTCAAGAAGGTGAAGAAATGACTGACGAATTTGACGGAACCTTATGTGCTGTTTGCTATGAGTTTCTCGAGTTTAATGATGTGAAAAACTGCAACGGACATGATAGGCTTTTCTCAAAGTCTTTCAGACCCCGAAAAGCACGTTGTAAGTATTGGGAGCCTAGTCCAGACTATGATCCATGCAAGGGTGAAGATTCAAAATGAATGGTGTTGAAGATTTGCAGAAAGCCCTAGACAAGTTTCCAAAAGTGGATAGGTTTGATGACACAAATTGGGCTTTTGATATGAAAGTGTATCAATGGCTTGAAGATTTCAAAGGTAAGTTTTCTGCTTTCAAACAAGACTATGACAGTCAAGTTCACTTTGATAAAAGTCAAGTTCACTTTGATAGGAAAAACCCGATTGTATACAGGAAAGAGAGGCGTGACAGTGACAAACGTTAACATAGAAGATTTAAAGAAAAGCCTAGAACGGATGTTTGCTTGCTGGAAAACCGACAAACTCACAGTATGCGACCCAGAACGTAAAGAGAACTGGGTTGTTGAGACTCTTGACCCTCAAAACTTCCGTTCCTTTGAGAATGCGATGGACGAGTTTTACCTGGCGTTTTCTGCTTTCCAGAAGGACTATGATGTTCAGGTGCATGTGCCACGCAAACAACTCTTCGACAAATGTGCTTACGTTGATTTTGAAGGAAAACCCGCCATTGTATGTAATCTTTGTCGGTTCTATCATGGACTCCAAAAGGGTTGTTCTTGGGAAGAAG